>VTLG01016181.1_pt1 | contig 60042 bp, 74 predicted proteins | sample 4694571 | NCBI WGS metagenome assembly VTLG01 (sample SAMN12604809, study PRJNA352737) | marine metagenome | biome: ENVO:00000447; feature: ENVO:00000209|ENVO:00000569|ENVO:01000036; material: ENVO:00002151; isolation source: viral sequences binned using virsorter ...
TCCAATACCAATAGTTCCTAATCCAGTTCTATATCCAGAACCATAAGATAGAGGATACCATTCAGCAACCGTACCACCTTGAACATAAGTATGTCCAATTGTGTTAGGTCCAACATTTACCTCAAATGAACGAGCAGAAACAATACCTGCAATAGGATATGCTTCGTCAAAACTTGGGAATAGATTACTTGTAACACCAACCTGTACCACTCCACCACCAGTATAATCATGCTGTAAGGTAGAAACTCCAACGAATGTTTCAAATGATGTTGTAGTTCCAACAGATCTAACCTTGAAGAAGAAACCAGTTTTATCATTTGGATATGTTTTAGCACCATATGCACAAGTAACACCAATGCCTCTTAGTTTTAAACTTTCTGGAGCAACCAATCCATGATTCTTAGCAGTAAATCTAACAATACCTGTCTCAGGATTGTACACTGCATTTGACACAGTTAGAGCAGCACCTGTCCAAGAATCAATATAGAGAGTGCTAGAAGCAGCACTTACAAGTCTATGATTAAATCCACCACCAGTTCTAATTGCTCCAGTTGATGCACTAGCAAAAGTATGAGCATAGTTTCCACCGCTAATTATTGCGTTAGATGCTTCATGACCTGCCATGATATCATAACGATGTTCAGTAGTATCAGTTGAAATACCTGCTTGGAAAGTAATAGTTCCATTTTGTTTTCTAATACCATTGGGCACTGCACCAGCAAATCTATGAACATATTGATCACCAGTATTAGTTTTACCAACATCTATTGCAAATGTATTGACTGTTGTACTTGCAACTGATACCCAATCACCGCTAATTGGATCAGTAATTCTTGGATATAGATGAGGTGTAACATAGTTATCTTGTGAACACTCAAGTTTAATTGAATTATTTTCGATAAGAACATAGTCGCCGTTCATCATTCCATGAGCAGCAGCAGTTACTGTCATAATACCAGCAACAGGATCATAAACGATATCTTCTGCGGTATCTAAAGTATATCCAGCAGTAATCTTAACTGGTTGATCAAATGTTCTATCACGCTTTTGATCCATACTACCGACACCAGCACTAACAAAAGTATGGTTGTATGCACCACCACCTACTATTACAGATCTAGTAATACTATCAGTTGTTCCCGATACAAAAGTATGTGTAGCAGTATCATATGACTTTCCAACATTGACTCTGAAGGTATTAGTTGTTACATTAGATACTTTAACCCATGTATTGTGATAAGGATCTTTTGGTCTAGGATATCCACAAACTTTTTGATTATTATCTCTAGTACATGTAAAGTTAACAGACCCATCATCAAACTTCACATAATCACCATTGTAAAGTCCATGATTATTAGATGTAACAGTCATGATTCCTACAACAGGATCATATGATGCATTAATTGGTGTTAATTTATCATTTGGAACATGATGGTGAGTTGATACATTACTTGATGGTTGACTTGGAAGTATCTGGAATGAAATAGTCTCTACCGTTGTAGAAGCAATCGAGACTGCAGTATTATAACCAACAGTATCAGTTGTTCTAGGATACCTATGAATACTTTGATAAGTATCAAGACCACATCTAAATGCTAGTGAATAAGGAGAAATTCTTATGCTAGTACCAGTCATAAACTCATGATCAGGTATGCTTACTGTTACAATACCAGCAGTAGGATCGTAGATAGCACTAGAAATAGCAAAAGGTTGTATAGGTGACTTACCTACATTAACAGCAAATGAAGTAGTTCCTATTCCTGTGATTGGTACCCACTTTCCACTATAAGGATCGGTAGATCTTGGATAAGACTTAGTAGATGTTCCACCATCCATATCACAAGTAAATCTAATAGAATCATTATCAAATCTTACAAAATCTCCATCATGTATTAGACGACCACCAGGTACAACAGTAACTGTCATAATACCAGCAGTTGCATCATATTCAGCACCGTTAATGGTTTGAGTATCAATAATATTGCGTGGATATGTATGAGTTGAAATATAATTGTCAGTTTCACATCTAAAGATTAGAGAACCCTCTTTTAACTTAATAGAGGTTCCATCTTTAAGAGGATGTTGTCCAATAGTAGCAGTTACAATACCTGTTGATGGATTGTAAGTTGCAGTAGTAATACTGTAATTAACGATAGGAGAAGTTCCTACAGTTATAGCAATACCTGTTGCAGTAGTAGATGCAACTGAGATTGCTCTATCAAAATATGGATCAGTTGTTCTAGGATATGACTTAGTTGTAGAAAGACCATCCATTGCACACTGGAAATTAATTGATTCTTGATCAATCTTAATACTGGTTCCAGACATTATATTGTGTGATCCAATAGTCACTGTCATAATACCAGCGACAGCATCATAAACAGCATCTACTGGTGTATATCTTACCTGAGTTGATATACCAACATTTACATCAAATTCGTCTCTAGTTACATTTCTAACTTCTAAGAATTTGTTATTGGCAGGATCAGTAGGTCTTGGATATGTGTGATTGGTTCTATAACCATCCATATCACAAGTAAAGGTTAATCCGTTAGTTACTATACCCACTAGATTTGGATCAGTAAATCCATGTGTAGAGTCTGTAATTATTGTAGCAATACCAACAAGATGATCGTATACAAATGATGTAATACCAAGAGTTGTTATTCCTGATGGGTAACCAGAAGTAGGACAAGTAAATTCTAAACCAACTAACTTAGCAAAATCTTCAACTCCAAATCTATGTACTTTTGTAGTAGATACAGTTGCAAGTCCAGTTATCTTATCATAATCTACACTTTCAACATCTATAAACTCTCTAGTTGTTGATATACCAGTAATGCCTGTAATAGCACCATCTTTTCCAGTAGTTACCCTAACCTTAGCACCTTTAAATGGAGCATAACCTTGACCTGGTGTAGATGCAACAGAAACTATGATGCCACCTCTAGGTAGTTGATTTTGGTTAACATCTCCTTCATCAATTATTAGATCCGTAAATCCAAACGAAGTAATACCTGTATAGTTGACACTAGCGATGCCACCAAGACTTTGTTCTATAATTTTAAAGTTTGCAACACCTTCATTGTTCTCACCAAATGGTGCTTGGAACATACTATTAATAAACAGAACTCCATTACCACCAGTTGAACCAATACCAGTTACAGCAACACCTGTAGAGGTTAATGGGAATATATTTTCTAAACCATCAAACTGATCTGAGTTATCATCAAATATTTGGTTAGTGCTGTAGTCTTGTCTTAAGTAAGTTCTTCCACCAAATGATGCTCTAGGATAAGGAAGATTACTTGGATTAATCAAACCTAAGTCACCACCAAGAGGAGCATTAGTGAAATATACATCACTATCAACTATCTGGAAAGCACCTCTATAAATTCTTGCAGTTGATCCAGCAGAATGAACTGTTGCTGCACTACCTACTGTTCCTCTTTCTATTTCAACAAGACTCCAAGTTCCAATACCAGTTATAGGTCCTGCAGGTGTACTACCAAAACCAACTGTTTGAACAATACTATACTCATCATCAATTCTAAGTAAATCTCCAGATCTTATTGTACTTAAACCACTTAGGGCGAAACAAGTAACAAAACCATTAACAGCAGTATCTAATTCATATGTAATAGATGTGTGAGAAAGTGGTTTTTGTACTAATCCATTAATAGAAATTATAGACTTAGAATCTCTCTTATCCATTGTAAACTTATGAAGGTTACCTTGACCCTTATCCTGTGCAAAAGTAACTCCTTTACCAATTCTAGCATCAGTAATTGATGTAGAAATAAAGAATTGATTATTATTAGATTTAACAATAAAACATTCACTTGGAAGAACAGTTGATCCATATCCAGTAGAATATTCCAAAGCACTTGCAGCAAGTCCAACAATATTAGAATCGGGAAGGTAACTTACTTTTTCTGTATTAGAGAAGAAATGTTTTACCGTAATAAGACCTGTTCCTTTATCAATGTCATTAACATTTTCTGGATTAATCGCTCTTTGATAAATTGGAGTGTTTTGATACTTTAATCCAAACTTTCTAATATTTCTATTGTTTATACCTAAGTAAATATTTTGAGTTTGATTCTCAAATACTTGACCATAATTAAATGAACCAATACCAGCAAGAAGACCATTTGGATCATTCTGTTTGTATATAATCTCATTGTAAGAGAAAATACTAACAATTCCAGTAACTCCTGAATCTGGATAGAACTCTAAATTAACATTATTACCACTAAACTCAGCACCAAATGTACCAATACCAGTAGTAGTTCCTACTGCAGCAATAGGTCCTTGAGATAAGAATGTATCTACTTTATTAGGATCTGATAGAACATATATCTGATGGAATGTTTGAGTGTTTCCATAACTTACAGAAACTGTAGATTTAAAAGATAGATCAGTAAATGATGTAATTCCGCATACAGTTGCAATTCCTGTTGTTGCAGAAGAACCAACGACTATTCTTCCACTTCTTTCCGATCCTTCTGGTGTAAATGGAATGTTAAAGTGTTTAATTGATGTAGTTCCGTATCCAACAGGATTGAAAGATAAAAACTTACATTTAACATCTACAGCCTGTGGCTCACTATGAACATACTTAAGTTTAACAACTCCACTCTCAATAGCAGAAGTAAATGTACCCATAAACTGTGGAGAGGATATTCCACCAAGACTTTGCCTAGTGTTAAATGATCCAACCTCAGTCATATAAGTATCAACACCATCATGTTGTACAACTATTTCATGATAATCTACTTTATTATCATTTTTATTAACAACTGCAATATGTCCATGATAACCTGCTAAATTAACTGTATTAATTCCTACAATCTCAGTTGTTGTACCTGTTCCTACACTAGCATTAACGCTTCTAACTTCTGCATTACCTAGTTCAGTTTGACCAGTACCAACACTATCAGCAAAACCTTGCTGGAATGCCTTAATATCATAGTTTGTATCAAATGGTTCATAAGGTTTAATTCTTACTTGTGTTTGTCCATTATTAACATTATACTGAGCAAAGAACTCACCATATCCAGTTGATAAACCAACTTGGTTTGTATTGTTAAGAGCACTCTTTTGAAGTAAGTATGTATCCTCATTACATGTAATAAGAATCAATTCATTCAATTGATAATGATTTTTAAGTGGATCTTGTGCATCATGTATTGTTTGAACAAGATATCTTGAGTAATATCTACCAGCAACAGTAGCAGCAATGACTCTACTATCACTTAAATCATTAGATTCATTACTAATAAATTCAGAACTAATATCATCATGTAAAAGAACTCTATTTGTTTTGCATAAAATAAAGTCTGCAAGTCTTGTTTGTTGAATTTCTATGAATTTAGATAAATTATCAGCAGAGTTTGCATCTCTAGCAACATCAAAATTGTAAATAGCATCTACTCTAAGAGGATCATTAATAAAGTCAAGAACTAATCCACCAGCATCTTTAGCAGGAATAAATGTCTCACCAGCGTTACCTGTTGCTAAAATTTGAGTATTTGCAAAGTTTTTAAATCCTGCAGGGTGTACAATATCGTTAACATAGGTAACTAACTCTTCATATGTCTTTTCACTTTCAATAGCATAAGACATATTCTGATAATAATCATTATCTGGTAAAAATTGATTATTATCTCCAATTAAACCAATATTATCTGACCAACCAACATTTGTATCAATTGTAGGTGAAATCTCAAAATATCCATCAAATTCTGTTATTTCTTGTACTTCACATACATCACCACTATTGGTTCCGAGTAATTTGTCGTCAACCTCTAGAACTAAAGATCCACTAACAACCATGATGCCAGCGTTGACATCAATATCGGTCATTATCAAATCTGTAAATAAATCATTGTTTCTTCTTAATGGTTCATTGCTTCTAAACTCTGAGAATGATTTTCTTGCTTCAAATCTTGCAAGATCTTCAGATTTTACAATTTGACCAAAACCAGGAACCACAGTTGCACCAATTCCAGGATTAGTAGTTAATCCTGTATAAGTGAATGTAACTTCTCTTGGATTAGTTGCACTATTATAATCGGCAATCGCAAAATCAATAAATTTATAATCTCCAGAGTTAAATCCATCTCCCGATCCAGTAGTGTAATCTATGCCCTCAAGATAAACAATATCACCAGTTTGGAATGGTTCTACATCATATCCAAGAACAGGAGTAGTAATTTTACAAGTAAGAATTCCTACATCTGAAATTGCCTCAAGAACGCTAATACCATTACTATTTCTTAAAGGTGCAATACCATAATCGTTACCAGTCAAACCTCTAGGTTCAACAACAACATTTACCCTGTTTACTGCAGTATCACTTAATTCTGCAACAAGAAGACCATTAGTGATAATTTCTCCAGTTGTTTGATCAAATACAACAAGAGAAGGTGCATTAAGATATGATCTTCCTCCGAATGTTACATTTGCAGAAAGAACTTTATTAGCATTCTTAATTAACAAAATTCTAGGTAAGAATGCATCTGGTTTTAATGTATTATCGGAGGGATATCCAAAAACATCTGTAGGAACACTAACTTCATCCAATAAGTTAACATTAGTTCCAAATAATTCTAATTCCGCACTAATTCCGCTAGATCCAATAGAAGTTACAGCAGGAAGTCTCTGGAATCCAAATCCACCGTTAATAATTTTTATTTTTGATACACCACCAGTTGCAGCAGCACCTGTATGACTATAATATAATTCCGCACAGTCTTCTTGAGTATAATGATCTTTTTCTGGTTCTGCACCAATATTAGCGGTAAATACAGTTCCAGCTACTCCAGTTGCGATATATCCTTTTCCATTGAATCCGCTATCTTGATATTTAATTTCATTTCCATATACTACATCAGTTTCGCTGGTTGTAATATACCCACCTTTTTCTATTGCATAGTAAATAGTATTTTTAAGACTATCACTGAAATTAACCTGCTTATATGGCATGTCAGCAGGATTTGTAGTTCCAATACCAACAGTACCAAATCCAACAACTTCTAAGTTAGAAGTAGATCCAGTTCCAACATATTCATTGAAATTATTTCTATCATAGAATAGTTTAAGTTTAGATCCAAGTAAACTAGTATCGTTGAGATCAAATACAATATTATTTTCACGGAATACTGTAACTGGTGGGTTAATAGGATTAATACTTTGTCCAGTATGTCCTACAGATACAAACGAAACAACCTCAGGTGGATCTGCACGAAGTTGTTTTTCTGTATTTGCTAATTGGAATGTATCTGCATCAATTTTTAAAACAAAATATGTTCTTTGTTCTAATCCACTAGGAAGTTGAGAGGGAATACCACCAGCACCATACATTAAAACTTTAAATCCTGTTTCTAAAGCATGATCCTCAACAGTAAATATACTAGTTGCAGTGTTAACTCCGCTTGTAGGAATATCTAAAGGATTAATAATTGTGTAACCGTCAATCAGTTTGACTGTTGCTCTTGTAGAAGTACCAATACCAGTAGTTAATCCTGTTTTAACTATTAGATCAAATCTATCCTTTTCTTCTAAACCATGATCCTCAGTTGTTTGAATAGTTACTTGACTTCTTCTAACAGTTGCAGTTTCTTGTCTATAGTTGGTTACTAATGAATAATTTGGTTTATCATCACCTGTTGTAGTAAAGAATAAGGCAGGACCGTCTGTACTAGTTTTAAGACCGATTGTACTGGGTGTTTTATTGATAACATAGAAATCACCACTCAAAGCACTTGGAGCAGTGTACGGACTTATGGAATCAGTAACAAAAAGGTCAGTATTACCTCGTTTGTCGAAGGTGACCTTAGTATTAGTTTTAAGACCATGATTAAACAGATGTAAAGTTTGTGCAAGAATAGATCTCTGTTTAGTAACTCCGTTAAGAGATACATTGACAGTAGTTGAGATTCCAACAGTTGTTCCAACACCGACTGCTTCTTTAGGGTTGAAATATATTAAATCCTGAAATCTAGAGTTAAAAGGATCTGTTTCTACAGGAACTGTAAACTCACTAGTGAAATATGTAACAGCAGCTCCTACTGCAGCAGTGGTAAAACCAGCGTATCTTTCTATTCTAACAATTTTTTCACTAGGGAAGAAATCAAGAATTCTAGCAGTTTCTGTACCAATACCAATAGAGTCACCCACTGCAACATTAGGAGCAATAAAGTTAACTCTTATATCTGTAATAATACCAGTATAACCATCATCTGTCAAAGATGCACCATAACCTGCAACTGCAATCTTCTTAAATCCTTCTAAGTTTTTAATATAAGTCGATATACCAATTACATTTACAGTATTTTCAGCATCAAATTCATGATACGGAGTTACTCTGAATACAACTCCGTCTCTAGTATGTTGAATAGGAATATTTGATAATGTAGTAACAGAACTACTAATATTATCAATTGGTTTTCCATGAAGTTTTGAAACCTCCGCATCTAATCCAACACCACCAGTTCCTGTAGTATCAAATACTAATTTCTCACCAATACTATAACCAGAACCCTTATTTACAATATTGATAGTTTCTATGGGACCTTGTAATAAACTACTTGGATTTGAAACCTGATTATTAACTCTATATGGTTGGAACACATAGTCGTAACTAACATTATCACCAAATAGGTTATATGGTTGCGTATTTCTTATAAGATCTGAATTAGAAAACTCATAAGTAGTTTGATCAAGTAATTTACCATTTACAGTATTTTCTTCAATAGCAAAAGATCTATATGTGTCTCCAACAAAAAATGGGAACTGTGGATTGTTTAAATTATCTATTGTAGCAAAATACGCATAGCATCCTTGTGGAAAATCAGGAGTTTTAGTAAATCTTCCGTTATGTTCGTCTAAATCTCCGTTTCCAGTATAAACATAATCATCTATAAAATATCCATATGGAAATTCTGCTGCAGCAGGTCTATTTGCAATATTAGTTGCTGATATCTCATAACTAGATTCCATCTTCTTAACATCAGACTGGATATTATCAATTTCAACTGACCCAAAAGCACCGTAAATTGGATTACCATCATATGCCCAACCAATGATAGGAGAGTGACCTGTTCCATCATCACCGAAGAAATTCCTAACAGAGTTACCATATCCGACAACATTAACCGCTAAACCCTCTCCAATCGGTTGTAAGAAGTCTAATTCAGGTGAACTTAAGCGATACGCCTTATTCACAGTAAGAGACCTTACAGTTGCCTCTGCCTTAAACTCCTGACCAACAGGTGTAACATTAACACTTGTATTAGTTGCTGCATATCCAATACCACCAGATATTACTTTTACATCTGTAATTTTTCCAGCATCATTAACAATAGATCTTAGAATAGCACCAGTTGCTGTTGTCGCTGCACTAACAACGGTAAGATCAGGAGGTCCTACATAACCACTTCCTCCATTTGCAACAAATGCATCAGTAATAGAACCATTTGAAACAACAAGACCAATTTGACCTAATTGTCCTGCAGGAATATTAATAATAGGTGGATTTGGAAAATTTAAAATTTTAGATCCATAGTTTGCACCATGATTGTATATTAAAATATCATCAATCTGACCTCTAACAACTGGAGTTGCGGTAGGTTCTTCTTGTTGTTGATTTTTACTTAATACTTTAACTTTACATACAATTGGTGGATATTTAATAGTGTGGTATCCGCTTCCAGCACCAGCAGAATCTAAAAATACATTCTGACGGTTATTATAGTTTGTGTCTATTGTTTCTCTATCACCCTTATTACCTGCCTCAGCGAGTCTAAACTTATCTTTGTCTATCTTTAGTACTTTATACTGTTTTGTTGTACTGAGACCTGTTACGATGGCATTCGCACCATTCTCATATTCAACCACTTCTCCATCAGTAAGTCCATGATCAACAAACTCAATAGAATCATTAAAAGTATTAATTCCAACTGGTTTAATAAGCAAAGTTCTATTTGCGTAACCTGAACCAGAATTTTCTAAACTAATTCTACTAATAGTAAGTCTTTTATCAAAAGTACGGAAAATATGAAGACCTCCGTTAAGTAAAGCAGCATTCTCATCAATTAAAATTGTATTAATACCAACAATCGAATCTTGCTTATTATTATGAAGAGTAAAATCTGTTGGGTTAATAACATTGATATAATAATCCTGACCACTGAATAATGTTAATGAATCAGCAATTCCTCCTGTTGTAGCAATACCAAGGTTATCACCGCCATTATTATCATATACAAGTCTATCTCCAGTTATAAAATTATGTGCTTTATCAAGATTGAATGAATTATAAGTTCCACTAACATTACCTTGTAGACTGGTGCTAATACCGTTAAAATATACTTGCCTAAATCTTTCTTCTAATAATGCTCTACCAACAGCACCACTACCATTACCACCGTATATTTCTACACTAATAACTTTTTCAAGATCATAATCAAATGGATCAATAACGACACTTGTTACAATTCCGCTTAAAACTGGGACTGCACCTGCAGTATTTGCTACACTAACAGTTTCATCACTAATATTGATGTTTGGAGGTGCTTGAACATCATAATCAAAACCACTGTTTAGAACATTTAAAGTTTTGACAGGACCATAAAAGAGTGAGTCCGCACCTTTATAATTTAATACTTCAATACCATTTACAAGCATTGCAGTATTACCATCTACAGTAAGTTCAGAAGTAGTTTGACCTTCTTTACCGCTTTTAAGTTGCTGCTCTAAAACAAATCGTCTTATAGGTCTCGCAGGGAATATTTCTCTCTTTCCTTGACTAGCAAGTATAAAATCATGTGTACCTGTAGCAGAAGTAGGTGCAGTAAAGAATGATGGTAAATTTGCTTTGATAAAAGAACGAGATCGATATAATTTTATTTTATTTTTTGCACTTAGAACTTCTACAAAATAACTTGGTGCATCTAACGCACCAATAACTTCAGTTCCTGCAGCTGGAGCATATATGATCTCATCTCCAGTTTCAAATGGAACATTTGCAGGAAATGCAATAATACTATACCTGTTTTCTACACTATCATATCCTTCCCAGTTTCCACCAGCAAAAGAAGGATTTATTAACTCCGCATGAATTCTATCGGAAATTATAGTGTAACTAGGAAGAGAACTAGAAGCAACAAAACCTTCTCGCTTACCTGACTCTGATTTACTCTCATCTACAATATATGTGTTATTAATATCTGTTAATAACTGATCTTGTCCACCTCTTACTGGAACAATAGAAGATTTGACTTTATTTTGCAATCTTCGGAAGTCATAGAACAAAAGAGGGTCAAGAGTAGGAAGAGTGCCATCAACACTAACAGATTTAGCAGTTACATCAATACTAGAGACTGTTAATAGAGGAGCAACAAGTAATTCACTATTTCTACGCAATAATTCAACTTTATCACCAACTTTTAAACTACTTTTTTGAATATTCCCTAAAAGTATAAAAGTAGATCCTGAAAAATTAGAAATTTGGTATCTAGTGGAAGTATTATAAACCCAACTGTTAAAAAATACCTCTTCGTAACTTTTATTGATACTTGGGTTAGCAACATACCTTCCTAAGTTTTTTACTTTGATATCCGAGGTAGATTTTAAATTTCGTAGAGGTCTAGCAGTATTAAATTTAGAAAGTACGCCAGTTAGACGCATTTCTACCTTTTTAGTAGGATCTCCACCTTCATATCCGTAAACAATGTTAAAAGTAGATACTGTACTGTTATTTGGTATTGGTACACTTACTGGAGGTCTAACATTGAAGAATTGATTGATACTTTTTGAATCATAGTCAAATGTTTGATAAAAAGAAGTTCCTATCTCACCAACTTTGATTGTACCAATGCTAGAAAATCCAATTGTAGAGTCTACAGTAATAACAGACGCACCAATACCAATTGTTCCAATATTTTGACTTCTACCAGGCACATAGAAGGTACCATCAGTCAAACCTCGTTCATCAAAACCTGTAAACAGAGAAAGTTTGAAATAATTGTCTCTGATTAGTGATACTTCAGAAATAGGACCTGATGCTGCGTTTAATTCAGGGTTTGTTGGATCATTATCTTGAAAAAGTGTCTGACCAACTAATCCTTGAAGATTTCCAGATATTAATTCTACAGAAACTGTTTTTCTACGCAAATAATTTGCAAAAGAAGGTTTTATTAGGAATTTTTCTAAATCATTAATTTTTGGATCAACTCCAAAGAGTGCTTTGAAGAGAATTTTAAATGATGCGTTAGTTCCCTTTGATTCATATAAACTTCTTGCCTCTTTTAGAAAATTACTAACATCTAATTGAGGTGAAAGCGTTACTCCTTCTAAACCAGGAGCATACATTGCTTTTAAGTTCTTATAAAATTCTTTTAAGAATAAAGAACTAATATTTTGGACATTTGCACCACTAGTATGAACTCCAGCAACAGTATTTTCCCATAATAACTCTTCGGGGTTGTTTTGTCTGGAAAATGTAGAGATTCCACTAAAACCACGCCAAACATCAGTAAAACTATTTGTAGTTATACCAGCATAACTGAATATTTCATCGTCAATCTTAAAAAGACCGTATTTTTGCGGATATCCATCAGTACTATCAACAGTTACAGTAGTATCTGTGCTTGAAATAGTGCCAACAAGAGTAGTTGAACCTCTTATTACATCAGTAGTTAAATTATCAACTTGAATATACGCATCAATATTCTCCGCAATGTCTGCAGGTCCTCCTTGGAAGTCTTGAGAGATATAATACTGTCTTAGAAATTTTTCAAACAGAGGATTCTCTGATTTAGCAAATTCTGGTATTAGTTCGCTAACGACTTGATAAGTTTTTACCCTAGGACTTAAGGGAGAATATGTTTCGATCATTCTACTGTCTGATTAGCGATCCATTAGAGTAACTAGAGGTAACTTTGTATCCTATACCTGAAATTTGCTGTCCAGAAGATATTGTGTCTCTGACAATATTTATTGCTGTGTTTGATATGTCCAAATTAAGGTAAATGTCCTTTAATCCTATAATATCATTAGATTCTGGAAACGCTTGTATTTCAACTATGTTATTATCTTTAACTGTTGATGAAATTTTGATAGTATTGAGTATTACTTCACCTTTTACATAATCTACAATACCAGCTGACCCAACAACAACTACTGGATCCTCTGTTGCTGATACAGCAGGTTTAAATACAGCAATATCACCTATTAGATTATTAGATCTTGGTATATCGGTTAAATATACCTCACCCTCAATACCACTAATACTAAATCCAGTAGATTTGATAGTTCCACCGCCTGGTTTTACATTAAATTGATTACCAAAGCATAATTCATACTGAGCAGACTGATCTATAAGTGCTTTTAGGTCTCTGCGAATAGTAACCTTCGTAATATTGGAAGTAATTGCTGGATCTGTTTGATCAATAATTCGTTGAGACTCAGAATACTTAAATCTACCACCAAATGCGTTCAAATTAGTAGATTTTCCATATTCAGTAAGAGATGTAATGACTTCTGCCTTAAGTTGGTCTTGATCATCAGTAATACTGTTGTTATAATAGACAAAAGACTCTAATTCTACATACAAAATCTTCAAATCTTCAATTCGTTGATTAATTCCAGCAATTGCATACTGTTTTAGATTGTTTAATATGTTTTGTTTAGTGAAATCAGATAAGAATGTACCATTTTTAGGTTTTATACTCAAAACTACAGTTCCAAACTCAGGAGGATCTAATTCTTCACCTCCAACAACAGAAACAGACTCCGTATTTGGATAAATTGACTGAATTATTGCTTCATAATCCCTAGGTGTAACTGCTCTGTTCTGTGCGGAGTACATTCTAGGTGCAAAATATCGTATAGAGTCAATTGGTTCGATATCAGTACCATTTCTAGCGGTTTGAGTGGCAATTACTTGTACATTATTTGTAGATGCAATAGAAGTTCCTGCATCATTTACCATATTTCCAGAAAAAGTGAAGAATTTACCTTCATTTCCGTCTTTACCATCAGTTACAATGTAAGAAATATCAATTACATCTCCAATTTCTAGTTTTTTACCAAAAAGACCATCTCCAAAGAGCAATTCATAGGTCTCATTCTTAATTTCTTGTATTAAAAAGACATTTGAGACAGGAGTAACCTCAATAATATTGTCAACTCTAGAAAATGACAGTCCTCCAGACGATCCAGACTTCCTAACCTCGACTCTAAGCGAATCTAAGTCAATAAATGAGTTGTCAAGAATGAATCTTTGGTCAGAACTACCATTTACAATGAATTTTTTAGTTAAAAGTGTACCTTGATATACTGTTAACCCAGAAAATTTTCCAGTTCTAGGAGAATTATTACCACCCACTCCTCCAGAGTCCAAAGGACTATTAACTGTAACATCTTCTGGAACAGAAAAAGTATAACTTGTGTTATTTACAGCACCAACTAACGCTAAACCTTTCTTTAAAGTGATAGTATTACTGTTTCCGTTGAATTTATACTCAAAATCAACTACTGCTTCAGCAGATTTTCTTGATCTTGGCACATATCCTATGTTTCTAGCTAAAGAAACAACATTTTCTCTTAGTGTTGCTGAGTCCAAAAAGGATTCATTAGCAACCATATTGCTGTTAAATGCAGTTATATACGAATTATATGCTAAAATATCAATTATAATCGCCATATTTGACCCTTCAAAGTCAAAATCTTTAAAATCAGAGTTAGCTCTTAGGTAATCTTTGACAGATTCCTTAATTTGATCGAAATTTAAGTTAGTAAATTTAGTAAATGGCATTCTTTATTACCTAGATGATTCCAACATAAAGTCAAATGCTTGAGTTGGGAAGCTTTGACCTACAATATCGTATGAAACAAACACTTCAAATGTATTTTGGTCTGGTCTGGGGTCTACTCTTACGACAGTATTTGCTATACGACCCTCAAACCCTCTTAAAACATCAAAAATTTGCTGAGTTATGACACTCGCAGTACCATAATCAACAAAATCGAATAGAGATCTAGTCACATCTGTACCAAGATTAGATTGAAAAGGTCTTTCTCCATCTATAGTTTGGACTAAATTCCTTACAGCTCTCTTAATCGCGTCCTCATTTTTAAGGACTCGTATATCTCCAGAAACAGGGTGTGGCATAAAAGAAAGATCTATGTCTTTAAATGCCTTGGAATTTGCCATGCCATGCAGCGGCTCTAGGTATCTCGATTATTTATACCAGTTTCCGTGAGATTTTAGATTAGTCCCATTCTTTAGGGTTATATGGTGGACTCGGTTCATCATAATTAGTCTTCTTTTCTTTCTTTATATCTACTCCATCTAATAGATCTGATAACTTCTTACATCTCTCTGCTGCAATTTCATGATCATTACCTCTTTTCCTAATACTATTCATTATAGTATTGTATATGTCATACTCATCTGCTTCAGAAGTAATGGCATCATAGATTGCTTCATCTAATGCAGCCATAGCATAGTCCTTATATTGTGTATCATCACCAACTAAGTGTAGGTGTCTTTTTTTCTTCTCGGTCATTCTTTGTTCCTTCTGCGTCTGAAGTGTTCGTCAATTCTTTTCTTACCCCAATACATTCCATACAACCACACTGTAAATAAAGCACCTTCAACCCATCCTAGAGTTTCCCATGCCCACTGTAAAAATTCCCAGAAGTTCATTTACCTTGACCTCTATATGGTTTACGAGCAGCGTTTCGGGCGGTGCTAGAAAATTTTGAGTGTTTTCCTTGTCCTTGACGAGTCTTTTTAGGGATTCTTTCAATCCACTGACCACCTGATAAGTTTGTAAATGTTTTAGCCATTAATCTCCTTCATAGTATGTGATATTGTTGATGGGTCTGGGTAGTTCTTTGTATAATAGGAATAAGCATAGTCCTCTAAAAGATCCAGAAATTCAGTTTCACTTATATCGGTGTGCTTTTCAACTCCACCGATATAGATTGTGTAAACTGTCTTTGACATTATATAACTCTCATCTTCTCATGACCTACTCTTATACGAGGATCGCACCATATCTCAAATCCTGATTCTATTGCATCTAGACAGAAACTCACATCTTCTCCACACATATCTTGAACATCGCCCGATTCAAATACTTGCATCTTAGGAGCAAACCAAGGATACTTCATACCCTCATGTTCAAATACTCCCTTCTTAATTAGACACCAACCAAAACCAGTGTAATCGACAGTAAATGGTTTCTTACGCTTAGTCATGGTCTCACCTGTTTCGTGATTCATAACTCCACCATTATTACGGAAGTCGCCCTCATCTAACCAGTGAGCAACACTAGTAGTACGACCATCTTCTGTCATATACCAACCTGCAGCAATGTCCTTGTCCATAAGAACTAGTTGTAAGAACTTCTCTGTTCCGTAGACGATATCACTATCAATCCATAACTGATAGTCGTAGTTTAGTTTGCCATCCCAAGGAACTTGATCAGGTCCTCTGAGAACATTCGCCCCTAGACATTTACAGCGAGCAAAGTTAACCATACTACTGTAGTCTTGAGATATCTGTATACTCGCCCCATGCTGAACTAAGTCAAAACAAAGTTGAACAAAACTCTTTAAGAACTGGAATGAGCATCCACGACCAGGCATACAGAATACAATTGCCTTGCCCTTCAACATCTCCCATGCTTTATCATAATCCCATTCGGGTTCTTTAGTCTTCTTTGGTGTTTTCGCCTTAACAGTAAATCCTTTAGCCATAATGAATAATGTACTTCATATATTATAACAGATTATATAGGCACAGTCAACGACCCCTATTTTATTCTAGAAACACTCCGTCACTTTCTACTGTCATACTAACCTCAGTATCTTCATACCAATCAAACTGGTTGCATACGCTCTCAGGCAAATCTAATACTAACTTGTCCTCTACAGGATCGAACCTTATGGCAATTTTTATATTCTGGATATTTTTTTTCACAAAACGAATCCTGATGTTCGTTTTTATATATTGGATATTTTTTTTCTAGAGAGATATAGCAAGGTCGAATTGGGTCGTTTATAGCTTACAAAGGTTCCTTCGATTTAAACCGCATCACAAAACCACGATAACATATAAGGCACGAAAATAGGTGTCAATTTGTGTTACTTAGTGTCCATAATTACAATAATAATTATTACTTAGTGATTCATAATAGTCTGTGCGAGAGTAATAATCAAGGTCATCATTATCATCGGAATTGTTATTACTTTCTCCATAATCTTCAAAGGTTAAGTAATACTCTGCCATACGATTGCAATACCTCAGTGTTAATAACTGTATTATAGCAAAGTAACTGGCAGATGTCAAATTACCCTGCCTAATTAACAAGAACTGTGAGGAAATTGTGACCTCTGTGTAATATTATGATCTGATACTTGACATTTAGTTGAATCCATAGTACACTCGCTTAACTAACAACAACTCCGTACATTTACACACATTAATTAACATTTACTGAGAGAAGAATAAAACACTCATGTATATTTAAAAAGGTATTTAATAACTCTCCGTATATACTCACAAACACTCATGTATGCCCTCTAAATGACACTCAGACGGGGTTAATCTGTGTGAGGTTTGTATATATCTTCTAGTGTACTTTCTTCCTTAATTAACACTAACTGTTTCTGTTCATTAGGATAAACTAACAGGCAACATTTAGTCATTGGTTGTAAAGAATGACCACACACATTTTTCTTTACACTAACACAAACGGTTATGTATTGTTCACTTATAAAATCAACAATACCACGCATTTTATCGGGGAATTCTACATAGTTTCCTTTGTTAAATTGCATCTTAGTTGATAATCAGTTGAATCGATTAGGTCTGTTATATGTAAAGGTAAAGGCACATTATTTTTTGCCCACTTCACTTTATAGTTCATAAGTAGCACTCTAAGTATACTTAACTGTTCATGACTAAGTTGCACATTGTATAACATAATTGTATTTAATTGTTATTAGTTAGTGATAGAACATAACACTCGTAAATGTCAATATCTTCCTCTATTATAGCACATATTCTATTAATATCTTTTTCTGAACTTTGCTCGGTATGTAATAACCAACCATCGTATTCTTCCTGGTAAGTATCATTTTTTAGGGCGATTCCCAACTCATCTTGATATTTAGATAAGAAATTAAACAATGTAAATTGATTATTAGTATCAGTAAATATAACCACTAAAGTAGCACTAACCCCTGTGAAATACTCAATTCCAGATGATAATTTATCCATGCTTAATTTAGTTTTTCTAGGCATTATAATAACCCCCACTTAATTGTTAGATAGTTATTATCGTGATATCTCTCTAATTCATCCATTTCGGCAAGAAATATAAACTCTTCACAAAAATACTGAACTGAGATATTACCCAACTCTTCACACGCTCTAAACATTTCGCCGATCTGACCATTATTTAATCCTAGTGTGTCTATACAGTAAGCAATATCTCTTTCGATCTGTGTTTTCTTCTTTTTGTTGAATTCGGGCAACTGTGGTTCTCTTTTCATTTAAAAATCCTCCTCTTTGTTGAATAGTAGATAATAGTACTCAGATTTGAGATCGAAAAACTCGAACCCATCGCCTGATTCATAGAGTTTTAAGATCTCTTCATAGGTTTCGTAATTCATATTAACCCACCCACTCAAGTTTGAACTCATCTAGAATTATATCCCTTACTCTCTCTCTGTCTAGTGAATCGCCATCGCCCCAACTGTAATAAGGATTGCCAGTTTTCTCTGCTTCAATTATTTTGTCTCTGTATATAAAAATAGCGTCAAAGATGTGCTTTTTTGTTAATCCCTTAATAGGATATAATGGGTCTTCAGTACCGTAGAATGACCAAACATAATCTACGAATTCAAAAAGTTTGCTGTATGCTGACATAATTTAAAGAATGATAAAGGATGATTGAAAGAAAGAAGTAAGCGGTTGATTTCATTAGTCTATCGCTAGTTCCATACCGCTTACGAAGTCCTCGCTGACATTTTTGTAAGATACGAACCACTCAAAGTTTTTCTGAAAAACTCTCATACCGTATGAAAACTCATCTAATAGTGCATTGAGTCTAGATTTAGTTGTATTGGATTGCCAACCGCCATCTTTGATGATGATTGAATTGTTCATAACTGTAGCAATGTGATTGCCATGTAGATATACTTCAGCATCGCCATCGAAGTGCTTAACTGTGGTATTGGATGATGAAAAATTGTTGCCTGTTCTGATTGCTTGATTCATTTGCCTTTCAATTTTTCTCATGTGTGTTACCTGTGTTTGTTTGTTACTCTTATTATAACCAATAAAAAACCCCTAATGGGGTTTTATTGTGACACTAATATTATTGGCACATTGCATCAAATCTTCTGGTGGTTTCTACAGTAATCTCAACTATAGTACCAGTATCAGCATTTTGCTCAAGTGCATATAACTGGTCACTAGTCAAATTGTGTTTAATCCTATACTCTTCCCATACTTCATCATATATGTTTTCAAGTAAAATCTCGTTATGTATATTACTCATAATAACCATTTTCCTCCTCTTCTTCTCTGATCTCTTCGGATGCCATTGCAAAAAAGTCTCTGATTGTCATATCAGGATATTGAAGTAGATAGGAACATAAAGCACCCATCTGCATATGCCTAGATTCTGCCATGTGGATTTGTTCCATAACTGTATTGGCATCCCACTCTAGTGATTGTTGTTCCGTCATGATTAAAAAATAGCGTAAACTGTGTTTAGGTTTTTGTCTTCTACAGATACTCGACCATAATCTGCTGACCACTCTCTTGCCGATTGCTTTGCAATTTCTAAGTCCATACAATAGTGTTCATGATATCCTAAGGGATGATTTGGTACTATTATAGCATAATCAAATTTGTTTCGAGGATGATTCGGTTCTCTTTTGAAATTCTCTCTTTGACATGCTTTGAGATACTCTAATTTTGCTTCTAGGTCACTTTTGAATGTCATTATGCAACCTCCCTTACATATCCGTTTTCTGCGTGTATGAATGCATCTAGTCTAGCAACATCTAATTCTGGGTCATCAAAATCGATCTTAGCACAACCGTCAACACCCCACTCTGCTAACTCAATTACGAACTCATCCCAATTAGCACAACAACATGCCATATTCTGAAAGTTGTCAACCTGTACGATTCGGTTCATAACTGTTTGAGTTTTGTTCATAATTTCTGAATTCCGTTTGTATATACTCATTATAATAGGTAATGATACCAAAAACAGGCATGAGTAGACACTAATTAAACTGTCTACTTTGCCTCTCGAATTTTATCAAAACTAGTTTCAATTTCTTTGGGTAGGTCTTCTGTCATATCCATATCCAACATTGTTTCATACAATTTGTTCATTTGATATAATTCATCAAATGTGAATTCTACTTTAATTGTTTTTGGTTTTAGTTTCATGATCTTAGGATTAATAAATTGTTTACACATTGTTATCTTGTATGAAGTCAATATAATTATCATGATTGATAAGAGTTTTATAAACTTCCAACAATTTCCCTAGGTCTAAACCTTCGAGGTCTGTCCACTCTGATACATAATCAGCATTGTTTAAATCTGCGGTATCATCGTTAAATGTTGGGCAACTCATCAATTCTTGCTCATTATCTAACCAAAAATGCCTACCAAAATGTTCTGATTGAACTGGGTTATCCTTGGTTATTCTAGATTGTACATTATAGAATTTCATGAAAGTTCCTCTAATAGTTGCATGATTATGTTAGTGCGATCAATTAATGCTGATCTACATTCTACTAAATCGAAATCGTTTAATTCTCTTAAACTAGTGTTTAGTTCTTCGATTTGGTCAAAGATTTCTTCTTGAATGTTCATAAATTTCCCCCAAATCTGGTATTGTCTTCGATCTCTCTCATGATCTCATTAACATTGTCAATATACTGACTATCCGCATATTTTAAGGATAGTTGCAAAGATGCTTGGACTATTTGAAGTTGATCTTTTGTAAATGGAATTAAATGTCTCATTAGAATGGGTTACTCCAGTTGTATGCTTGATAATCTGTTACTAAACCGTCTTTATTGAGTGAGTCAACATAATCGTTAAATGCACATCGTTTAGCAATACTGTCTCCTCTATATGATGGATTGCTTTGTACAAAATCTGACCAATCCCATCTAAATTGCTGAACTGCTTGTTTTTTAGTCATTCTGTAATTCATTTTAAACTCCTCTTACATTGTTTGATAAATTTGTCTCTGTCGCTTGGCATACATTATCAACAAGATTGTCGAAAGTTTGTATATCCCAACCTTTTTGAGATGGAATATCTAACTCGTATGCCATCATCACGAGGTCATAGAGGAAGTCATATTGTGAGTCTGTGACTTCGATGTTTAATCCTTTTCGCATAGTTTTTGAATTAAATTGAATAGAGTTAGGACTCGGTTGGGGCGGTAACCTTTCCTTTGAAATTATCTCGGTTGGGGCGTAAACCTTTCCTCTGTCCTATACATCTATTATAATAAATGATCTGACCAAAAACATGCATTTGTAGACACTAATCTAACTGTCACACTATACTTCTAAACAAGTTGTAAATCTTGATATTATTCTACCTACTGGTAAAAATACATCGTCTAGAGTATCATAAACTGTAACTCTTTGAAGTAGTTTATCATCATCAAAGTTTTGTAATTCTGTTAATAAATCAAGGTAGGTCATATATCCTACCTCGTTGTTATCATCATTAAAATCAACATTTGATGGGAAAAATTGTCTTTTAGTCATGAGATTAATTGCTGAGTTGTTTACGAATGTTGCATTCTATCTCTTTGAGATATCTTGCTTTTCCTGGTGTTTTGGATGTTACTATTATAGCACCATTTGCACCATGCCATGTGTAATGTTTGCCAACCTTTTCAAGTTTGAAATCATACTTTTTCATCAACTTTTTAAGGTCTTTGTCCATCTTTAATGCCATTATAACTCCTCTACACTTTCAATAGTCCACTCTGATACACATTCAGTTTCTACTGGAAATGAATTAATATCTGCGTGTGCAAGTTCCCTTGCTTGATCTTCGGTTTCTGCTTCAACTATTACTGTGAAGTAAGTAACCTCTGAGCATTCAACTTTAAACTGGTTCATTAATTTGTCTCCTCGAATGATTCTCTTAATGGTCTTTTGAAATCACATTTAATGTAATCTTGAATTTCATCAACAACTTCGCCAAAATGATCTTCCCAATAGTTTTGAGCATCATTGATAAATTCAGCATCCGACATGTTTTTATACAAGTCATCAAGGTCTGCTGTAACATATGATACTAAGTCCTCGGTTGACATATTATCAACCACTCGCTCAACTAAAAAAGATTTTAGTTCATTAATTAGTGCTTTGTCCATTAATAATTCTCCTGTGCATAAAATGGGTTGAACTCGTCTCTTTTAACATGATATCCTTTTACTTCTGCTTTTTCTACCATTTCAAATGGTTCATCATAATGATAACCAGAATTCAAATATGCTTGAATTTCCTCACATAAATGAACTGGGTTTGGTGCATCATCGTGGTCACATTCTATTTGGAATGTGTAATTAATAATTGTTCTGTTCATGACCATACATCACTTGCTAATTGGATACTGAAAACGATTAAAAAGAAAATTACAACTGGCATCATGATACATTCCCCTGATCTTGAGTTAAATCCCATACTTGAATGTAATTGTCTAACCATTTTTGTTGATACTGAGTTAGTGATGGGATTTCTGCATATATGTGTGCTGTTATTATGTCATCAGCACTCATAAATGGTATATTATGCTTAGTGCAAAAATCCTCTAGTACATCACTTAAAAGATCAAGATTGTTCATTTTAAAATCTCCGTTGATAAATTGTTGTTTTGTAATTGTTGTTATTTGCATTATCTTAGATAGAGATATGAACCAACCCAATCTGCAACTTTGTAGCAATACTCACGAGATTTGGGGTCAAGTAAGTTGTATCTGACATGCTTTGCAGGGGATTTCCAACTTGCAGGTTTATATACATCGCCTGTATTCTTGTCTATAAATGCGTGTACTGAACTATCTCTGTACTCATTTCTATTTTGAAATGTATCGAACTCAACTTGAATAACCTTGAGATATCTCTTACCTTTTTGTACTCTAAACTTCATTAAGTTTGCACTTCCATTATCTACTGCTTCCAACTGTTCTCTGGAATAATCTGAAGTACCTCTTAGCAACATATTTCTATGATACTGTCTATAATGTTGCTCTAGGATTTGAGCAAGAAATTCTGCATAGTTTAAAACATCTGCCTGAGTTGCCTGTGCATCAGTTGGTGCTGTTGTCACAAGTCGTTCATCAATTTGTATTGGTGGTGTATTTGGCATAATTGATTTGCTTTGTTTATACATCTAGTATAGCAACAAAAAAGCACCTTTTGAAAGGTGCTTGTGCCTCTTTATCAACTGTCTGCGTCTCTCTCTAGCACTCCTAAGTGCCTGTGGTTTTAGTGTTCTCTTCTTGTCCTTCTTACTATGGTGTTGCCAATTTGGTGTTATCATGATATCCTCCTATAGAGAATTTACTCTCTTGATATCAACATTACCATATTGCTCTAGGATTAATTGTCTAGCACCATCAGGATTATTGCTATTTACAATAACACTCTGAAGTCCTAAGTTTGGACTATAGAAAATTACTTCTTGTTTGCGAATTTCAAAAAACATGATTTTACTTAGCAGGTACTGTTGTTAATATTCTATCGATCATTGCATCGGGATGAGTTGATAGAAATGTTGTTTTAGCGTCATCAGGGGATGATGCTATAATAGTTGATTCTAGCATAGAACCACTACCATTGTCTTTATAAAAAATAGTGTGTAGGAATGCCATTGTTAAGAGTTAGCGAATGAATGTGCAGGAAGTCCATCTTCAAAGATTAATTCAATAATCTTCTCTAGTCTTTTCCTAGTTGAGAGTGATGCTTTACCACATAACGGAACTGTAACCACTCCATGAGATTTACGATATAATTGATAATTACCAACTGGAATATTGCCCTTAGCAATATTATCTGCATCTTCTTTATGTAGTCTTATGACTCTTCCTATAGTCTGTGCCATTTCGATAACTGGTAGATTTCTCAACAATATTGTATGAGTTAATCCTGGAACATTGATACCTTCAGATAATATAGAATAATGGAATACAATAAACTTTTTATTGTCATCCCTTCCCCACTCTGTTAGAGTATTAAAGAATACATCCCTACCAACTTTCTTGTCATTGACATAAGCACCATGTTTTGATGTAATATGTAATACATCATAACCTAATTGCTTTAAGACATATAAGAGATTTGTCTGTGATAATAGTCTCCATAATATTGTAGTATTAGGAGCAGCAACTAAAACTTTAGCACTTTGTTCTTCTGATATATCATCGAGAATTTCTAATATCATTTCTCTATCTACATCAGATGCATTTTTTTTAGTTCTCACATAATCTGTTTCATGTATTACAAGTTTTGGTGGTATAATACTACCATTGTCAATTAATTCTGGTGCAGGAACACTAATTAGAGTTTTACCAAAAACATCGGTGTTATTCATACCTCTACCATTTACTTGTCTAGTGTATTTTGGTGTAGCAGTAAAAAAATAACTGTTAGATGCATTGGTAGATGTGTTAGCAACTCCAACAAAATGGTTTTTCTGGGTAGCGTTATGTGCTTCATCACAATACATGATATCAACATCTATCATAGCATCCTCTAGTCTGCCTAGTGAGTGATATGTAGAAAATATGATTTGATGCTGTAATTGAAATTGTCTATCAACTATCCACTCATGAATGTAACGAGGTTTGGTAGATGAATCGAAAGATGTCTCTCCACTATGAACATGCAATATATTTAAGTTGTCATTGAGAACTATGTTATCATTGTCCTGAGTATATTCTAGAAATTCAGAACATAATTGATTTGCTAGTAATAAACGAGGTGCAACAATAACAACAGTTAATGGAGCATCACTAGTTTCTAATCGTTGTACTAAATCTTCCAACATAATGATAGTCTTACCACCACCAGTAGGAATATACACACAACCTTTATCGAACTGTTTTAGTTTGTCAAGTGTTCGCTCTTGATGAGGTCTTAGTGTAAGCAATGATTTAATAATATCGTATGTATTAAGTATAGTGTATGATTATTGCCAATATGCAGGTCTGTAGTCACTTTCCTTACTGTCCACTACATCTTCCCTAGCATTTGGATGTATATGTTGGTTATTATACCATATTTCATCCTTCTTTTCAAGTGTAGTATCTGTTCGCATATTACCTCCAATACATGTGAAACATCATCCCATGATAACCACTATTATATTTTTTACCGCTTCCTTTCATTTGTAAATGGAATAGTTTAAAATTGTCACTAGTTCTGAACTCTAGTGTAGTATTATTTATTTTCCATGTACCATTTTCAACTAGTGATACGAGAGAATCAACATTTATAATATCAACATTGTTTGTTATCTTGTTTCTCCATACTATATGATTAATACTATCCCCACTAAATCCTCTTTTTACAATAATATCAAATATTTCCATTTTATATGAATTCATGAATAATAAGAAACTTTCAACAATATCATCTGATATATTATCTCTATATACTCTATTTTGTCTCTTTTCAGCATCACTAAGGTTTAAGTATGGATGCACACTCTCAACAATAGATACTAGGTTTTTATTTGGATATCCAAAGAACATTTTTATAAAGTATTCGCAATGACTATCACTAATACCAAAGTAATCTATAAACTTCTTGCTTGATAGCAATGCTACTTGGGTATGGTTTTTAGATACATTCTTTACTGAATATTTGTTAGTTCCTTCATTATCATATACATCTACCTTAGTTTGTGGTCTGCCATCAGTTTTATGGTCTCCACCAAATCGTTCATTTAAAAGATGAACACACTCTTCTTCATACTTGTGTCCATCTTGCTTTGCTTTTGTTCCTGATATTACTGAATTCATGATGAGCATTTCCATTTGATTTTACCCATCCTATCCATAGAATTGAAACATATCTGACACATACAAGTGACTTCATCGCCTTCTGAGTTTTTGAGTTTTCCCCAGTTGTAGTCGCACCATTTTTCGCCCATGACCTCTACACTATAGAAATAGTCTAGTAATGGTTTGTAATATCTCCCGATCATCATATCAGGTTCGCCATCAGTATGCTCTGCATCATAGACATGACATAAATCGCAGTATGACATAATTAATTCCTCCTTAGTTGTCGTATAGTGGGTAGTAAACTTCTGTATCAACAGCATGTTTCATAGTCTCATACATTGAGAACTCTGGGTCTGATAAGTCTTTGCATGTTGATAGAATGCTGATAACCTCTTCCATGAGGTTGACTATCATTTTTTCTTTTGGTGTAATCTTCATGATATGAAAGTAGAATTTGTTAAGATTTCAAGTTTAGTATAGTCATGACATGTTACTCTCTTGTCATTGTGGTCAATTAGGATAGTAAAGTTTTCTGTTGGGATAAATCCCTTACGATCTTTATCTCCCTTAATATAATTAATAAGAACCTGATACTCCTTATTATTATATTTGACATTATCCCCGACTCCAATGTATTCGGGTTTTTTGTATCGTTGAATAAAATTCATTAATTTGTTGTCTATATTATTATTATGACATAAAAAAAGAGACCTGTTAGGTCTCTTGTGACAGTTATTTAACTGTCAGTTTTAAGTGGTCTTACATCAGTAGTCTGAGACCTAGGATTTTACATCAGACAGGTGCTTGAAAATGCCACTATTTTGTGGTGTAGGTGGGTCGAAACAAAACTCAACTGCTTAAGTTCAAATTAAATGCGTGTGCGACTGCGTGGTATTCTTTTGATTAACTGACTTGTCATTAATCAATGGGGACTTACACCTCCTCGATCATACAGTTACTGGTTTTAACTATACTAGTTAAATCTAATAGTCATCTAATGACTTCAGTTTCGGTCTCCGCAACCTTGAAAGTCTTATGTTGGTTTGTTTCGACATTCTTAATATAGGTCATATTGAAAAGTATTGCAACCGATAGTGTACACTTTACAAATTGTCCTGTGGTAGGTCTATATTCATTGCTTCAATAGTATCAGCAATCATAATACTATAAGTCTCCCTAGTCTTCATTTCTAACTTGAGTAGAAACTTACACATATTCTGCAACTCTTTAACATCATTACACCTATCAATTTCTCTTGATATTTTCTCATATTCAAATTCTTGTGATGTATTCCTTAATGGGATGCTGTTAGGGTCGAATTTCATTTTGCTTTCTTTAAATTAGTAATTCCATAAGCAACTAATAATATAAAAAGCAATCCAAAGAATACCATAAATCCTGTACTTGGTTCAAGATTAAGATGATTGATTAATGGTTTCTTACATTCTGTCCATGTTCCTGGCAAATGATATACAGGTGGGCATGATAGAAATGTCATTTTTTAAATACTCCTACTTGTTTCAAAAGATAAATTGTTAATACTGTCCAAAATATAACATACCACATATTTTACATTCCATTCCAAAAATTGTCCACTGGATTTAACATACTTCTTGATACAAAGTATAAACCTACATTGCAAGCGAACCAGTTAATGTTAACTACCCACGCTTGTCTCCAACAGTATTTTCTGTTGCTCTGAACTATGTAGTTGTTTCTTTCATTCATTGATTCATCAACAGATAAAGGTCTAAACTTAATCCATTGTTCTAACCCTAGTGAGATTAAAAAACCAATAGCAAAGATATAAAATAACAGGTTCAATAATCCTGCCATTGAAAGTAAAAATGAAATCATCTTCTTAGTAATTTTTGGATAGGCACTTGTTTCAGTTTGTCCACTACATCTGTCTCCACTCTCTCAACAATCTTATCAAGTACATCTATATCAATTTCCATAAAAGGTGGAATGATACCTAATAATCTTAACAGACCATCAACAAATAACGCAAGTGCAGTAAACCCTAATATCATACTGATAACAGTAGCATCACGATTATGTTTACGCATTGACTCTTCATCAATCTTTCTTGCTTCATCAATAGCATACTTGATGAGAGCATCCACTTCTTCTTTAGTGTATGTGTCTTTACTCATAGGTTTTCTGATAACCTCAGTGAGTGGGAAATCCTTAATTAAAGTTCTTACCATGTTATTGGATCGAGGTTGATTTCTCCGAAAGGTTCGGATGATGGTGGTAACATGTCTGTCATTAATGGAAATAGGTGAGCATAAGGTGAACCGAGACCTCTAGTAGTATCAGTAAATATCTGATAACTACCTAACAATCTATATGGTTCGTCAGATACAGCAGTTTGTTTTTGTCTCAAACGCTGTTCATCATCTGCTAATCTCCTAAAATAATCTAAACGAATATTCTCTTCTGGTGGGATGAGTTCATTCATTTTAAGATATTCATATTGTATGAGATTTGTAGATATATCAAAGTATTCTCTATTCTCTAAACATAAACACGCATTTGTTCTAGTTTGTTCCCAGAACTCAGTTTTATATTGAGAACCTTCCTGTAGATAGAAACCGAGTGATGATGCACAATCTTTTTTGCCATCTTGATATCTGTCCTCTACATCTAATCTTTGATATTCTGTTTGTTGTCTCTCAGGGTCTTCAAACAGATACATTGATATTGCTTCTGCTAAATCTCCTTCAAGATAGTTTTTAAAGTTGTTTAACTCATCATTAAACCCCAATGCACGACCACATCTTGCATACCTATTATTAGGATGAATACAATAGTCTGATAATAGTTTATCATATTCACTTATCTTAGGCAACTCATTTGTTGTTATTTCACAATGGTTATTAAAATCTAAAATTGCATCATCAAGTGTTGTTATATCTTTATCGTATGAATATATCCATGTTTGAGCATCTTTAATAGGAATGCCTGTTAAATATCCATGTTTACCTGCAATATGTGCAGTATAATTCCATTTACCCTCTACATTTTTATGAACTGTTAGAGATGCATTTGTTGGATTATATAATGCTTCACTATAAGAATCATGATCCCATAATGCACCCCTAGTACAATCAATTACAAAATCATATTTCTCATCTAATATTTTAATACAATCATTTTGTACATCAATACTATCTACATGAGCATCAATCATCCTAACATTTTTGGCAGTATTAGTATAACTATTCCAGAATAAATCTACCATTTTTCTACCGTTTAAATGCCAACCCACATGAGTTAGTTCATACAGTACATAAAAATTATGTGGTGTGTCATTACCAAATCCAATAAACTTTTTACCCCACTTTTGTTTACCATCTAATAATCTTGATAGATGTATTGAACTTAATGTAGTATTCTCCCCAACTATTTCTCCCCACTCGGACTCGGTTTGTATTCCATAGTCATCAATAATATGAGAACAATCACGAATCCAAACTATTTCATCATCCTGATATACACTATCCATAGTATCTCTATGTGACACGCAATTCAATAATACTTGTACTGCATCAGTACCACCAATAATAGCAATTTTTCTAGTCATAAGTTATGTAAATGTAGGAAACTTGTCGGCATAATCTGCACTCATTCCTCTAGTAAATGAACTGAAGTTATAATAATCACGACAGAAATCGAAAGTAAACTCAAGATCAAGTAGATCATGAACAAATAACTTTCTCATTTCTGGGTCATCCCCTATAATATTAAACAAATCATCAGTAAATGTTTGTTCATCACTTATTAAACGACAAGGATTAATCTCCTTATTATTTAATATATCTTTAGCATTTTTCTGGACTTGTTGCCAGAATGGGGTGTCATGTTCTGAACCAAAATGATACATCCATGCAGCATTTAATAACCAATCCCCAACAACTTCTTGATAATACCAACTATTGATATCATTAATCAGTTCTATGTTATTATATGTATCGCCAAGAGCATAATTTGCCATCTTATCTGTCACATTATCATAATACATACCTGCTAGTGCTTCAAGTGGGTCAAGAAATCCTAACGCATTTCCATTACGAGCATATCTACCACTATGATGTAACACATAGTTTGAGAATTTAGGTTTCCAAGTAAACTTATTATATTGATATCCCTCTTGAGGAACTAGACTTCTAAAATCTTGCTGTGCCTCCTCTTCTGTTGTAACACTTGAATTATAAGCATAACCATAAGTTCTCCTGCTTTGCAATGGAATTCCAAACATCCAACCATTTCGAGTAGTCTGTGTTAATGTATAACCCCAATCTGCAGGTTCTGGTAGTCTAGTAGCAAGAACTGTATTACAAGTTTCAAAGGGTGAATCGAAATAATAATCATCATTCACCAGTGATTTGCCACCACTACAATCTAATACAAAATCAAATGACTCTCCATCAACAACAACACCAAAGCAATGTCCACCTATAGGGTCTTGATCGAAACTTATTGATTTTATTTTAGTATCTCTTGACTCAAAATTATAACAACTCTCTTCATTTAGATGTTCAATAAAGAAACTACTGAATAATCTAGTATCAAAATGAATAGCAGCAGTACTCATAGGAAAGTATCTAGTAAAATCTCCACCATTTTTACCCCATCCTACAAATCTATTACCAAACTTGATAGTGGCATCAAAATAATCTTTAGAATCATATCTCAAATATGATGGTGGACTAGCAATTTGCCCTGATAATGATGGTGTTGTTGACTCTCCAATACCAAATATATCTACTGATGTATCATATAACCATACTATTGTACAATCATTTTCTGCATTAAGGTTAGTTCGCTGTTCTATCAACTGTAGAATAGAGGTAATACCAATAACACCTGCACCGATAACAGCGATCTTTTTCATTGTATTCCAAAGAGAATGTTTGCTTTTCTAAAGTCATCATCAACAAACTTCATTGCATAGTTGTTGGTGGAAACAACATATCCCTCTGGATTTGTTGGTGTATTTCCTATGTATGTTCTTATTTGACCAACCTTGTTTAATTGTGAGATTACCATCTTCTTAGCATCACGAATAGAAATGTATGATGCAAATGTAAAATATATCTCATTCTCATACCTAGCAATAAAGTTAAGACCTTCTGCCTTCATCTTCTTGTATCTCTCTTTACCCTTAGCACTTGTTTTAGTATTGATCTCAACATCTAATCTATCTGAATAAAACTTAGCAAACTGTGCAACTGTTCTTCTAGTGTTAACAATAGTTTTACCAGTGCGAATTTGTGTATTAAAGAATTGCTTGAATAGTGTTGGCATCAAGAATCTAGATTGACCATGACTTTGCATGATGTCAAGAAATCTTGATGCTCTCTTGAGTGAACCCTCCGCACGATTAATAGTAGCAATATACTTGATCTTCTGACTATTATTGAAACGACTTATACCTTTAGCATCATTGAAGTTAGCATTAGGTATGAATATATCTTCTGTGCCTACAAATAAGGGTGCTTTATATACTGCCTTGCAATCTTGTATTGAACTACCTTGATATACTGTATGAAATACAATACCAATATTTGCTCTCTCTACTGCCATACCTTGACTTGATTGGCACGATACTGCATAAGTTATGGCATTAGGATTAAATGTAATAACTCTATGTCCACCAATACTAGCATATCTTTTGTCTCCTGATGAGAATAACAAATCTCCTTGAATAATACCTTTGATATTTAATTGAGAGAGATACTTAAGACAATCTTTTAACTTTGCACGAAGTACTTCTGACTCATAAAAACGATCAACATCAACATTATCATAACATACTTTAGGTGTAATCTTATTGAATACTGATTTAGTTCCAACAAAGAATTTACCAGTAACAGGGTCAGTGCCACAAATAATTGCAGGAGCTCCATCCCACTTAGTAGTAACACTTAGATCAGACTTAGTGCCTGTGAGCATATTACCAAATGATCTGAGTACAGAAACGACATTGAATCCACCAACAGCACCACTGTTGAGGATGTCATCTTCTAAGTGTTCAAGATGGGTATTCTTCATACCTATATTATACACCATTTTACCTCACAATGGGGATGTAGTAGACACTTAAATCACTGTCTGTCACTTGAATGCAGGACCATTTGCCCAGACTACCAAACTTCTTCTAATTCCAGATGTTACAGGTTGAACCCTATGCAAAGCATAACTGGGAAATATTATTACATGTCCTCTACTATTTACTGCAGTCTGTACTTCACCATCATGCAACTGTAATTCACCACCAGTATATTCACTGGGATCAGATAATTGTACGGTCATACTTAATTTTCTCGGTGGTACATCTGACTGCATATTATTATCTACATGCCACCTATAAAAGCCTTGATCGTCTCCTTCATATACTGTGTATTGAATATGCTCATGAAATCCACGGATATCAAACTTCCAGAACATACCATTAGTTACTCTTAATATATTACCTAAACGCTCATATAACCATTTTGTATCATTATTGCATTCTAACCATGCAGTCTTAGATGTGCGAATACTATTTACTACATTGGTATCAATATTATTACCGACTGTAGCAGGTTTTGGTGAAAGAGACTCACCATAGTTAATAATACGATGGCACTCGTTTGAGGTGAACCCATCTTCCCATGTTTGATATAGTGTCTCACCCTGAAAATTAGGGGATGGACTCAAAGGATAAATTGACATAACAAAATTTAGTAGATTACTTTTATATCTCCATTGTTCGGTTTAACTTCATACTTACTACCAGCAACTGCACGACCTGCATTACCACCTTGTGAACCACCTGCTTCACCCCAGTCACCACCATTACCACCAGGTTGACCAGGTTGACCTGGTTGACCAGGATTTCCAGGATTGCCAGGTGTACCAGGTTGACCAGGTTGACCATCGTTACCCTTTGCACCTGGTTGACCATCGCTACCAGGTGTTCCACCAGTACCAGGTGTACCAGGTGTACCAGGTGTTCCTGGTGTAGCAGCGTTACAACTTGCAGCACCACCAGGTGTACCAGGTGTTCCACCACTGCCAGGTTGTCCACTTCCACCAGGTGTACCAGGTGTTCCTGGTTGTCCACTTCCGCCAGGTGTACCAGGTGTTCCTGCTCCTCCTCCACCACCAGGTGTGCCTGGTGTTCCGAAACTACCAGGTGTTCCTGTTATGTTACCAGTCTTATAATTCCAGCCACGACCTGGTGCAGCTGTACCACCTAATCCTTTTACTCCACCTTGTCCTGAATAACCTGCAGGTCCTCCAGTTCCACCCTGACCACCGCCACCGCCAGAACCACCTTGACCACCTTGACCACCGCCACCTGAATTACCATGTAAACCTTTAGAACCTGCACCACCTGCTGCACCACCGAAACATGCCATTTTTGACTGTGCTGCTGACCTTGACTGTCCAGCACTTGTTGCTTGATATGATGTTCTACCTTGAATTTGTCCACGACGACTACGAGGCCACCCACCAAATCTCTTTCTACGAGAACTCCTTGACTGTGCTGTTGTCCTATTTTGTACCGTAGATCTTTGTTGGTATGTGGTTCTTTGCATACCAGGTGTACCAGTGGATCCTGGTTGACCATCCGATCCATCCGATCCATCGCTACCTGCACCACCATCGCTACCATTTCCACCAGGTGTGCCAGGTGTGCCATCCACTCCATCTACTCCAGTACTCTCTCCACTACCAGGTGTGCCATCCACTCCATCAGTACCATTTTTTCCACCACCACCTCCACCATATATCCTAGCGTCTGAACCTTCACACTCTACAAATACTTTTCTAATCGCAGGACCTGATGGTTGACTGATACTAATAGCATGTCCACCAGGTTGATTGATACCACCACCTGCACCATATACACCATAAGATGATGGTGCATTGTTAACAAATACTGTTAGGTTAGATGATGGTTGATCGGCAACAGCAGCAGGACTTGATATATCAGTACTTACTAATCTACCTTTGATCTTAAGAAATTTTGATATATTTTTATTTAAGTTTGAGTTCCAATCAGCATTGATACTAGGTGTTGTAGGACTACTTAGAGTAGTAACATTAAAGTTCTCCTCCTCTGTCAATGTATCCTGTTCAATCACATATTCTTTTATAATTCCTCTAATATCCTGTGGTGTTATCGCACCACTAGTAGGTACACCAACATTCTCAGTAGCATCTAAAACATAAGGTAGATGTGGTGCTGATGATGATGGATATTTACCCTGACTAAAATCATATGGTGCATCAAGGTCTGTTTGTCTGTGTAATTCTGAAGCAGAAATGGATTTACTAGTATCACCTATAGCAGCACGAATTTCACCAAATGATATTTGTGTGCCAGGTGTACCAGTCAATAACTGTTGAGTTGTCTTACTCCAATTATTTGCTGCCATTTAATTTCCTCAAACTAGATTAAAAGTAGCAGATCCAATACCAGGTAGTGTGATGTAAACCTTAGTACCACTACTATCTAGTTCAATATCTATAGCGGATGTTCCTGTAGAAACATATGATCTATAATGTGTAGCAATTCCAATTCCTTGATTGGTTTTGTACTGGTGTTTATTGAAAGTCTTGTTGTACCACATATGTGCAGTACCCCATCCAATTCCTTGATTACCTACCTCATCATAAGGTTGTATGATATTTGCAACTCCTTGTTCAGCAGATAATCTCTCTGCCTGAGTAGTAACACCACCTATGAATCCAAGTTCTTGTACATATTGAGCAGGATCGTCACCTGTAGATAATGCAGTTTTAATACCAACCCAATTATCATTCATATCTTTGATAGAGATTGAGTTAATTGCAGTATCAAAGAATAGACAACCTTGTGATTGACTAGTACCGCCTGTTGGTACTGTATTGTTAGGATCATCATTAAAGTAACTTGGTATTCTTAGGAATCCACTAGTAACAAATCCTAAGTCAAGAGTTGTGGTTGGTTGATTAGTTTCAAATCCAACACGAGCAGGACCAGCATCAGTACCACCTATACCTGTATGATATGAATGAAATACGGTTTCTTTATATACTTCCAACATATTACCATCATTATTACCCATCATTGTACCTATACCAACACCACCTTCAAATACTGACTGACCATTGATAAAGTTACCTGATCCATCTCTTCCATATCCAACATATAGAGCAACATTACTGTTTCTCTTACCTGAGGTAGTACCAATACCAATACCACTTGCAGGAGAATCATTGACATATATTTCAGCATCATCCCAGAGAGCTATACCCTCAGTAATACCTAAAGCACCTAAGGAAGTATTAAATCCTAGTCTAGTTAATTGAATATTACTATTTGTACCACCAGTTATATCAATATCAAAGAATGTAGATACACCAGATGTTGACTGGAAGAAGTTATTAGATGTAGTAGGACCTGTAAGATTTAATCCACCACCAGTAATTTCTCCAGTTCTGGCATTTAATCCTGTGCAACTTATAATACCTGTACCTGCCTCAATAGATGAACAGGATACAAATCCAGTGTTGCTATTTAATAGTATCGAACCAAATGTTGCTATACTTCCACCAGTATATGAGAAAGTACCACTAATATCAATATCGCCAACAGTAATACCAGTAGTTGTAATGATACCACTCAAATTAGCAAAGAGTGTACCAGCAGCAGCAACTTGTGTTGATGCATCACCAAAGTTTATCTGTGATCCAAATGTAGTTGTTCCACCAATAGAAAGATTTTGTCCGACTGTTAGATTTTTACCTGCTGACTGTACTACATTACCAGTAATTGTTGTATCATGTAACACACAACTAGCTGATGTAGTAGCAGAAAGAATACCAGTTGCAATAATTTCTCCAGCAGTAACATCAGTAATATTAACCGCACCACCAAATGTACCACCGACTGATAAGTTACCTGCAACTAATAGGTCACCACCAAATGTACCAGCACCTGAAAAGTCAGCAGCACCAATAACACCCATGCCTTTTCCTATAGCAGAGGATGTTGCACCTACACCTAAGAAGTTACCTACCTTAACTTCTCCTCCAAATGTAGATACACCAGTATTTCTAATGAATATACTATTAATACCTAAAGAATCTATCTTGTCTGCTTCAATATCTGGTTGTCCAGCTATCGCATATGCTACTGACGCATTTAATGCTGTAGTTGCAGTTCCACTAAATGTGGTTGCAGTCATAATACCGCCAGGACCAATACTGATACCTCCTGCAGCTTCTAAAGATGTAGCACCTAATGTTCCAGTTGCTGAATTAAACTGAAGATTACTTCCTGCCTTTACATCCTTATTACCAGCAACTATTTGTCCACTTAAAACCCCTGCATCAACAAATAGAGGGAACATTAGAGTATCAGTAGACTCATCTGTTACATATACACTATTAGCTGTTGAGGCAGTACCAGCTATTGTTGATAAACCTATTAAATTTCCATCTAATTTATCAATAACAGCAGTATCTGTCGCTGTTATAGTTGAGAATGTACCAACTTCTCCATTTACATTACCTTGACCAGATCCACTGGCATTGACTGCAGTTATATTTTTTGCTACTAATCCTTCAAATGTACCTATACCACTAGTGGAATCAAGTTTAATAATATCACCAACAGCAAAATCTGCCTGAGGTAGTGTTACATATACACCAACAGGTCTGAAAGCATTGATACTACTACCAGCACCAGGATATGGATTAGTCCATACTGCAGTCGGTAAATTTGTTAAATTAGCACCTGAACCAGTAAATGTTAGAGCAGTTACATTACCATCAGAATCAACAGTAAAACCAGTTGTACCAACACCAACTTGAAATGCAGCTTCAGGAACTGTAGTTCCTATACCTACTGAGTTTCCAACAGCAATATTAATATCACCATAAAATGTAGACTGTCCGACAACATTTACATCCCTTAAATTTGCTTGATTTTCAACAATCAGGTTACCACGAATGTCGAGTTCTTCTCTTGGAATGGTAGTTCCGATACCTACCAGTCCATTATTAGAGACAAGATCATTGGCATCAACCTGAATACCGTCTCTAAAATTAATGATAGTCTTATAATTGGTAGGCATTATCTTATGCTAAGGAGACCTTTTTATTATTTATCTGAGCTCAGATCATCCACCTGTTTAGAGAGATCCTTGACTGCTTCAATGAGTAGAGGAATTAATTTGTTATAATGAACGCCTTTAGTTCCATCTGGTTTAGTAGATACTGCATCAGGAAGTACAGATTCAACATCTTGAGCAATAACTCCAATGTCATGTCCTGTGTAATTAGGATTACCTTCCTTCCAATCAAATTCAGTACCACGAATTTGCATTACCTTAGCAAGTGGGTTATCTAAGGTAGAGATATTATCTTTTAATGTAGCATCAGATGATTGACCATAGAATGCAACAATATCATCAGTCACATGTAAAGGACCACCTGCAAATGTTACAAACCCTGCAGATGAATATACATTTTGTGAGAATGATGTAAATCCATTGAAATTAACTTTATTATCAAATACTACATCAGCAGTATATCTTGTATCAGTTGCAATCGCAACAGCAAAACCTGGTGCAGCATTAAGTACAAGATCAGATGAACAGGCAGGATCAGTAGTAATCTCAGATTTATTAGTACCAACACCAACAACGATGCAGTTTAACTTAGCACCACTGGGGAATGTACCTACAATATTAATACTTCCACCAAGTTCTACAGTTCCACTTGTGACCATATCATCAGTGAAACTAACATCATTAGAGAATGATACAGGACCATCAAACTGAGATAGTATATTTTGTTGAGGACCACCCTCAACGATAATTCTTTGACGAACAATAACTTCATCAAATACTACAGAGTTACTTGATACTGCTTCACCAGTAACACTAGGAATAGGAATATTGAATGATGTTTCTTTACCACTAGAAGAAGATATTCTCTTATTTCCAATATAGAAATCACCCTCGTTATTCAAACCAGTGTAAACCACTACACCAGCAGCTCTTTCTTGTGACTGTGCTAGGTACTCTTCATCATCTGATAGAGTTCTGTTCTGTACCTGAGGTAAACCAGTTGAATAGTTACCTGGACCATAACCAAGATATTCAAATGTGTGACCTGATGCACGAAGTATAGATGGTCTTCGTAACTCAAGAGCCAGAGCATTTACTTTTTTAATTATTGATCCACTTACATGATCTGCTGGTAATGTACCAAGAACACCTCTAATAACATTAAGAGAATCGTTACTTGCACCTACTAGTCCTTGTTCTACAACTCTTACAATCTCATTATCTATTTCAATATACTCACCTAGTTTAAATCTTAGATCAGTACCAATACCTGAGTTAGGAACTTGTATTTTAATAGCAGTAGAGAGGTTAGTAATTGCATCTTTTAATGTTGCAGTCTCACCAGCATATAAGTTTTGATATCTTGAACCTATGGTTTCTTCAATCGATACAGTCTGGTTGTTTGCAGAATATGTCTGCTGATATATTTTATGTCCAGCAGCATAATTAATATCATTAACAGTTGTGGTAGTAAATGTAGTAATTCCAGCTATGGTAGATACCAAAAACTCACCTATATTATTACTATTAGTATCTACGACTCTAAACTTAGATCCTTTTCTCAGTCCATGAGGTGTGGATGTAGTTATAGTTGTAAGACCAGTAGTAACATCAAAATGAGTAGAAGCTATAGAAACAGCAGGAGTATTTCTATACAAATACTGTCCTTGAACAATAAGAGGATCACCAGCAGTCACAGCTAAAGCAACACTAGTCTTATTAGGTATAGATGTTATTCTGTATAATCCATCAGATGTAATTCCAATTCCAGTAATAGAAACAACATCGCCAACAGCATTTGAAATACCAGATGTAGGAACTCCAATACTTGCACTAGCAAATCCTTCAAGAGTCAATGTCTCTCCACCTTGGTATCCAGAACCAGGTGCAAATACTTCAAATCCAGTAATAGAAGTAGATCCAAGACCAACTGTTACAGTTGCAGTTGCACCATTCCAATTACCACCATCTAGTAATCTAGTATTATATTCTGTTGTTACAGCATATCCTACACCAGTTACTAGATTTTCATGAGTAATAAGTCCATTGAAATTATGTTGATTATCAAATGTAATAGTACATACACCAGCAGATACAGGAGTAACAGCTGAAATACCATAACCGACATTAAATGTCTTATTAAACTTATCAAGAGTTTCTCTTGTTAGAGAATTCTGTTGGTCATTGATATCAACTTTTCCTACTGGTTCTCTACGAGCAAATGATACAGCAGCAGGAGAATTTTCTACAATATTATCTCTATCTTGTTGTGGATACAGATAAGTAACATTTTGTCTATAATTTTTATAATCAAATTCTTGAGGTGGAGCATAGTCACAACTCAATACATCTAAAATGTATACACCATCATTTGCTCCAGAAACATAAGGTTCTACAGTATTGACACGATAAACAGTAAAGTTCTTCTTGTTATCACTAATAGAAAATCTTGGTTGGAATAGATTTCTACTGTTAGTAGTATCTACAAAGTTACCTGTGTTTCTCTCAACACCATTAATATCAGTAGTGCTATGTGCAAACTGATAAGCATCAATAAGAGCAGTTACTGTGAACAATCCATTATATCCTATACCATCAGTACCACTAGGATTATTAGAATCCTGAACATCTACAACTTTAATAACATCACCAACCTCTACATTGTGAGGTTTCTCAGTTCTAACAGTTACTACACTAGATGTCTCACTAACAAATGCAATGAAGTTTTGATTTCTTCCATAATTATTATCATTGAGAGTTATAGTAGTGGCAGCAGCATCAGAAGTTTTTGCATATCCTACTAAAGAAGAACTTTGGAATACAAATCCGTCAACTGGATCTCTAGAGTTAGTTGCTTCTTTTGGTATAACATAACGAATCTTATAAAGTTTATCTTCAATAGATCTTTTATCCTCAAATCTTTTAATCTGTGCTATGTTTGTACCAGTAACACCTATTAAATTGAAATTATTTCTAATCTGTGGATAGATGTCGTTATCAGTATCAACATGAATAAACCATCTACTTTGAGAAGAATCCCATTGTATTGGATGTCCAAGATCATTACTCTCTTTATCAGATACTCTACTCTCAATCCTTAATGAACTACCGCCATATATTTCAATGGGAACATCATTAATAGCATTTGAGAATGTAGATGCAATCTTAATACTAGTAGGAGATACTACAATAGCATAATATATCTTATTGAATTCAATATTTTCAGGTAGATCACCATCATCACTGAAAATTCTTATCTTTTCACCAGTTATTAGACCAATAGTATCAACTGTTAACTCAAAGAATGTATTAGGTACACCTGCAGCAGTTTTTTTAGCACCAGATTGATTACCAACTGCAGCAGTATTAATACCAGATGTCTCTATCTTGTTTTCAAGCATCAAGACATTAGCAGTATAATCTGTTGCTCCTATGGCTACATGTATTTTTTCATCATGTCTAGCACCAACTCTATATCCTTGAGATAAACTTAGAGGGGGATCATCTTCCTTATCAAAGGAGAAGATGTACAAATGACTTGATAATCCTACTTGTTTAGTCTTATCAACATCTAACTGATAGAAACTAACACTATCAGTTTTTGCAGCAGATGTATCTACAGTCTGTGGTGTGGTAATGTGTGTAACATATCCTTGGTCATCTCTTGGGAATGCATCAGGTCTAAATCCTTCACCAATTAAAGCAAACTGTCCAAAGTTAGAGTTAGAGTTAGTAATAGATGCGTCAGCACCACTTTGTCCTAAGAAATGAGCATTGTAACCGATAGCAAATACAGAAACTATCTGTACAACAGCATTGTTTCTAATAGTAACATGAGCTTGCTCCCATCCTTTACGATATATTGCTCCACTATCTAAGTGATAAACAGTTGCTGCGTTAGTTGATGATGATTGAGCACTCAAATCAGCACCAATTACCTTTTGATATGCTATTCCTTCATATAATCTAGACTCTCTATTATATTTTACAAATGCTCTGTCATCTTTTTGTAGTGATATACCAGTGAACTGAGCAACAACCATTGATCTGAATCCAGTTGCCTTTGCACCATCAGTTATCATACCTTGCATACCATACACTGATCTTAGTGAGAGGTTAAAGATATATGGTGATGCACCTGTTACTGTATCAGCTTCGATAGTTGCTACCGCATTAGCAATATTTGATGGTGTTGCTGGTAAATTATTAGGGAATGTTGATAAAGTATATGTGAATGTAGTAGGATTTACTATAGATTGTACAATAGTAGAAATATTATACTGTGATACATTAACTCCACTAATTTTTATGGGAGTCCCTTCACTCAATCTATGTGGTTGTTGTGTTGTTACTGTTACTTGTGATGTAGCAGTACTACCATCACCTGATATAATACTCGCAATTTGTATTGGATCGTTTCCTAACGCACCAACAATTTCATACTCTGGTCTGACTGTATCAAAATCTCCTTCATTCTCTGGCCATTCATATGTAACAGCACGACCTGTTGGTTCTTGATAAGCATAACTTAACTTGTAATAATACATGCTAAGGTCTGTTCTATCATATCCCTTAACATCATTAACACCATCAGCATACTCAAAGCATGTTAATTTATGATGAGAAAATATTGGGAATGATCTATTGTCTTCATTGAACTGTTGGTGATCAGTATATACCAAGCGATCACCTTTTCCATCAAATATTGAGAACTGCCAAAAATAACAAGCACCAGTTATTCTGAATAATGATCCAGTAGGAACATCATCATCTGTAGGGTTAGGTACATACAAAGGATATATTTTAGTCTTTCTTAAATCAAGACCAACAATAGAAGTACCACGAGGAACTATACATCCACCATATACTGAGTTAAATCTATAAAGTATATTATTTTCTACAGTAAGATCAAATTCTGATGATAAATTTAAACTAAATTCAGCACTAGCAAGTGCCTGAGCACCTATGGGAGAAACACCAACTGCCCTTGATGGGTCACTAGGATCTTTTTTAATAGCAAATCCTGGTCTGTTGTCTATAAAATGATCACCAGGAAATAGTAATATAGTTGTCTTATCGTTTATATCGTTATCAAATCCAGTTTGATATGAAAATCGAGCAGACTCTAGTAATGCCCTCTGAATAGTCCTAAAAGGTTTCGTTAAGGAATTACCTTGATTGGTTATACTGTCTGTCGCATCCAAATCATTTGGATTAACATAGAGAATCTTACCCTCAGTATTCTTTATAAAGTTCTCTAGCTTATTAAGTGGCATCTCTAAAGTTCAAGAAAGTACTTGCTTCAGTTATTTAGCCAAGGATAAATACATCAAGCATGATAAATAAATGGATTTTCAAAAAGTAACTACAGGAGTAACAGCAGCAGCAGTTGTAGGAACTGGTGCAGTTGTTGGTGGTGGTCAAGTTATTGACAATATGAATAATGGACCTGCTAGGAGACAAGAGGCACAATTAGAAGAGATTAGAAAAGTTGTTAGAGAAGAAATTTATAAGCAACTGGTAGATAACTGGCCGAAGTCATCTGGTCCTGTCAAGGGATTACAACCACCTGTAGACTACAAAAATCAAATTCCAACTCAATGAATAAATCATCATTATGGAACCATTTGAAATACCAAATATAGAAACCGATGGTATCAATATACCTAATATCCAGATTAATGGAACTCAAATTCGATTGATTCCTAATTCTGGTGTAAGAGGTATTGGTAATAATTATGTACAAGATACTCGTGTATGGTTAATTACACCACCACAATCTATACCAATATCAATTCCTGTTACTGAACGAATAGGAACTCCTATTGTTGATATGCCTGGTTGCGTAAAAGTCCATAAAGAAAACACAAAAAATCCAGTAAATAAAAATAAAATGCTGGTAGATAATGACCCTAAGGGTAATGTAGTACTATGTGATGGTGGTATGCCATATTATGAACCACCTGATTATGATGCTAGAGATTTAACTTGGCAAACTGTAACTACTGAAGAACCTGAAGCTCAAGGTGTAGATACTGGAGAACCACCTGCACCTAATTTAGACACTCCACAACCGCCTGTAACACCTCCAACTGATAAAGAAGTAGAATGTCCTCCTATCAATGGAAGACGAGTTGGAGACCTAAATCAAGAGGGTACAGAGAGAGTAACTGGTCATAAATTAACACCTGATGGGTTAATCTGTGAGACATTGTGGGAAGATGTTCCAACATTGCAACAGTATGTACCGTCAGCATCTGTAATATCAACTACCGCAGCTATAGCTACTGTGGCAACTGCGTCTGCCCTATTTGCCAAACCCCTAGCAGATTTGCTCCTGAGGGTGGTGAAACCTGTAGTGAAGAAAGCTCTTGGGAAGGTTCAGACGATCCTTGGGAAGAGTCCTCAACGGGCTTCTCGATCCGATAGGATTCGGGATCGTTATCGGGAGAAGAAAGGGTTACCTCCTCTGAAGGTGAAGAAGAAGAAGTAGGTGGTGTCCACTTAGGTTGTGGTATATCATGTTGATGTGGTAGTATCTGACCACCAGGTGATGTTACAACTACATCAGCACAAATACTATAGTAAGGAGAAGCAGGGTGGAAAAATATGCCTTGTTTTTTTAATTCACCACAATTTTTTAATCTTGCGATCTCGAAATCTAATCTTTTGTTAGAAACTAATTGAGTTTGCATTGCTATTTGTTGCTCAGCTGCCTGTTGACATAACTCCTTCATTTTCTTATTCAATGGTACTGATAAAGTAGCAGATATACCAATATTAAATGATTGGTTTGCTCTCATATCAGTCCTTATAGGTTTATACCATATTGGATCTAAAGTATTATTAGTTACAGCATCAGGTACACCGTCTCCTGCAGGTACTTCAACCTCTATTTGCATATCAGCACCATCAGCAAACCATCTAGTGCCATCATCCTTAGTGCGGTTATCATACCATGTCTCCCAAGGATAGTTTTGAACTGTTATTGTTTGAGTGACTGTTCTACCAGATATATCTGTTAAATTATATTGTGGTTCGTTATAAAAATCTTCCCAAGGATGCTTTCTGCTATCAGCAAACTGCATGTATGGTGTCATATTGAGAGTCGTACTCTGACACGATACACCATTACCGTAGGTGTTAGTTACATATGGACCTTGTAAAACTTGTATTGCCTGGTTGGTCACTGAGCCTGAAGAATTGGCAATAGGGTTGGCAGTAGCACTAACACCACCAACACCTTCAGCTAAGGCTTTTATTGGTAACAAATAGTTAACGCCCAAAAGCGTTGCTATCACTGGGTAAATGTACTTGTTGTATCTGTTACGCTTTGTATAGTTGTTACTCTTTGTATTATTGTCTGATTCGTCATACCAGGTCCTTGATAACTCTGAGTGAATTGGAAGGCTGCTCCTGGTGTTGTTTGGGTAAAGTTGTTTTGAGCTGAGAAGTCTAACGCATCGAAGGAAGAAGTTACGCTGCCTGTTACTGCTGCGTCTCCTGACCCTACGGTTGGGTTGACCGTTACTGTCGATGTCGATGTTGGTGGGTTTAATGGCTGACCATTGTTGTCTATGCCTACCCCAGTCACTGAGTATTCCCATCCTGTCCTATAATCAATGGAATTTATGGTTTCCGTTACTGTAGATTCAGTTTCGGTATGGCTCGTCATAGAGCCTTGCTGAAAATTGGGGACCACTGGCACTGCTCTTGCAGCCCCAGTACTACCTAACAATACTAATATAGTTATAAGCCTTTTCATGACCTATTTTATCGTACGGTGACCTCTGTTACGAACTGAGTCGTAGCTGAAGTATTAGCTCCACCAGGTGCCACAGCACTAAAAGCGTGTGAACTAGATGTTTGACCAGCTAAATTACCAACTGTTCCTCCTGCTGTACTAGTAACATTACCAAAATTAGCAGTCTCACCAACTGTTACAGCACTTGTAGGAACTGCATCAGCTTGGGTGTAGGCTTGGCTAAAGCTGAAAGTTGCACCTGGAACATCCTGAGTTGCTGAAATTGTACCAGGAGCATATACGCCCGAAGTTACTGTACCAGCAGAAATAGTATTAGCAGTAGTACCATCAGTGGTATCAACACCACTACCAGAAATCGAGAAAGATGACCCAATTCTCTCAGCCGAAGTATGGGCTCCTCCTACGCTCAACTGCACACTAGATGCATATCGAGTTGTAATATCGGCTCTCGCTGCAAGCGGAGCACTCATCAATAACATTATAAAAGGGATAAACCTTTTCATTAGAATTAGTGCTTTAAGCCTCTCTATTTAGGCATTTTTACTTTGTCATTTCTGATACAACCTACCACCTATATCATTGTAGACATCAGATAGTTTTGTACGCACTGGTGGTTCAAAGTCATATGTAAAATATTGACGACCTCTTCTAGGCACTTGCGTCTGCCATCCCTGACTATCAATCCACCCACTCTCACTAGATGTAGTGTATTTGTCTACTTCATCCTCATTTCCATCCCATAACCAATCAGTACAAGCATCAACAGTAAATATAGGAACCATACAATTCCATGCTGCCATTCTAAGGTAAGCATCATGCCATTTCTCAAATACTAACCATGATGGATTACTTGGATCGGTTTTTCCACCATTAGTTGCATGTAATATTACATCAAGTATTCCTAGTTCTTTGTATAGTGTAGTAATAGGTTTAGTAGATGCCTCTGCATATCCCCACATATCATTACATATCAATCCAGCACCAAGACATTGCTTTTCATCATCTTTAACAAGATCAATAATAGTAAATGAATCTACTTGTGGATCTCTACCAAGAGCAGTTTCCATATCAACGCAAAGAGTCTTGTATGTAGCACCTCTTAGTATACCATCAGAATCATAATGTCTGATTTCATTTCTATTGATTATACCTTTCTCTTCTGGTTCTATAAAATTAGTTCCTAAGTGTAAATATATTCCTGCTGCTTTTTGAGCATCTTCAATCTCTTTTAATCCATCTTTAATCTCATCCATATGGGTAATCCACTCACGATCCCATCCTGATAAAGCAGCTTCTGGTGTTAAAAGATGATCTACTTTGTTTTCTTTTGCCCAATCAATTGCTTTTAAAATTTCTTTTTTGTTAGCTTGTATGTTAGTTCCTACAGGAATTTGAGCACCACCAAATCTAATCATAACCGTACCAATTAAAATTAATAACTTGTCTGTAAGAGTCGGAAGATGTAGTACCGCTATGCTTAGTATCTCTAGGAAAAATTACTATGCGATTAGCAACACTTTTCACCTTATAACCATCGTCAAAGTATGTATAACCGTTGCAACCATTGATATAATATACAGCAGTATAATCACCGAAACTTCCATCACGATGTAAATCTTGTTCTATAATATCTACATTCTTAGGTGAGAAATTTGCTTTAATTCTAACCCAAGATTGTACTTTTAATCTAGGTGCAAAAATATCAGCAATTTCTGGAGTAAGACAAATTTCATTATGAAATCCTCCCTCTGCCCATATAGGACTTACCATTTGCCATTTGTTAGGATCTTGATGATCTAACGGACTAACAACAACATCATTATAAAACCAAGGAAAAACATTTTGAAGTAAGAATACTACTCTTTCATGATCTTTCTTGGGTAGAAAGTTATCAACTACCTTCATTATTATTTGTTCTATACATCCTTTCTAACACTTCATCTAATTCAGACTTGTGAAAGATAGGTTCGTCAGCACCTACATTGCCATTTTGTAATGGCCAAACAAATCCATCTGCTGTGATGGTAAAATAATCCTCAGGATGCTCTTCAGCATCTATGCGAGGATGATCGTCTCTAGACATTTTTTTGTACCGATTTCCAGTCTTCATCAAACAACTGTAATCCTTTATCAGTTAGTACATGATTATACATCTTATCAAATACTGCAGGTGGCATTGTAACCACATGAGCACCATTAGCAAATGATTGAGATACGCTATTTACATATCTAATCGAAGCAGAAAGGATTTCTGTGCATTTTACATTTTGAATATTATATATGTTAGATATTCTTTTGATTAAGTCTAATCCAGCAATTGAATTATCATCAAGTCTACCAACGAAAGGAGATACATATCTTGCTCCTGCTTTTGCTGCTAATATTGCTTGTGCTTCATCAAATATTAATGTGACATTGACCGCTATTAATTGTCTAGATAACTCTTTACATACAGCAAGACCATCAGGTGTACAAGGAACTTTGATAGTTGCTTGCTTACCAAATTTTTTAGAAAGTCTTATACCTTCTTCATACATTTCTTTTCTATTACCAACAACCTCCATACTAATATCTTCTATCCCCATGTCTATGAGTTCTTGATACACATCTTCTGGATTACGACCACTCTTCATAATAAGAGTTGGATTTGTAGTTATACCATCAATAAGTCCTGTAGCGTAATACTTAGTAATTGTTGCTGTATCAGCAGTATCTAAAAAGATTTTCATGCGTGTAACCCCATAGCGATTTTCATAAATTGGAACTGAGGATCAAACCCCATAATAATTTTACTAATTCCTATTGATAATAGGAATGAAAAACAAATTACTACATCCCACATTTTGTTCTTTATATAGAACGGTAAGGCAAGTAGTTCAAAGACTACATTAAGCATAGCACCAAAAAGAGTGCTTACATGCAATGTAACAAAATATCCTAATATTATACCATATGTCCCTATCATTCTAGCGACAACAATTAATCTATCTGTCTTCATCTACTAATATTTCTGTATATACGATTTCATCTTCATCTAGTGTTGTTCTAACAAAATTCAACACATTCATAAATTCTGTGAAAGTTTCACTTTCAAGTATCCTTCTATCTCCCTTACTAGAGACGCAACATACTCTACGAGAGCATACATCTACAACAACTTTTTCAACGAATTCTTCGGTCATAATAAATCACATGATAAAAAAGGAGGGAGGTTGGATTCCTGTGTACCAACAAAGAATGGGCATTACTACAGTAGTAAAAACATCCTTGCCTGAGACCCGATTGGTTGAATCGGTTCTACTTTCGTAGCAGCACCACCTGTGTCTCATCACCTTAACCAGCAGTTGCCAGTAAGTTTATTCAGTCACTCCCATGTTGCGTCCAACAAATATATTATAATACTAATTTATGAAACTGTCAACACCCTATCTGTAGGTAAGAGTGAATTACCTGTAGCTCCTGTCAATTTAGTTCCAGATATAGTAAATGTATCAGCACCTATTTTTATTTTTAAAGTTCCTTGTACCTCTAACGATCCTTCTATAATTACATCACCAGTTATGGTAGCTTTACCAGATACATTTAGATTACCATCAACATTAAGATCACCCTCAAATTTTGTATCAGAAAGAAAACTAGTCTCATCAGGAAATTCAACTGAACCACCTAGTACAGTTTTTTCTGTGCCATCTTTGGATTTAGTATATCCCATAATTAACTAAACAATCCTCCTAATTCTTTAGAAATTTTTCCACCTGCAGCACCACCAATTCCAGTGCTTGATAATACAGAATCAGCAAGATATCCACCAAATCCACCTTGTGCAGCAGATGCAAATGCAGCTGCACCTTTACCTAAGATAGGAACTGAGGCATCAGCACCAAATGCTGCTTGAAGAATATTGTTAGGAACATAAGAACCTGCAAACATTGCAAGACCAAAAGATTTATGAATTAAGTTACCTCTTTTTCCTGATGCAGAACAAGTATTTCCTTTTAAATGAACCCTACCAGATCCTGCAGTAATATTAACATTTCTTCCTGCGTTTAAATCAAGGTCTTGAGTTGCTTTAACCATAACATTTTTAGCTGAGCAATTTAATAAGCCATTATCAGCATTAACAGCAATATTACCAGCAGCAGCACTTATTCTAATATCAAGTTTACCAGGTGAATTCTTATCACCAGCTCTAACTTCTATTGTTCTGTCAGCAAAAATTCTAGATAACCCACCTTGAGTATGATCGATTAAAAATACATCATCATTATCATTTGTAGCATAGATTTTAAAAACTTCTGCACCAGAAGCACCAACTTGAGGATGTCCACTATCAATCCTGAAATGTGGACCTCTACAGTCAATAACTCTTCTAGCGTAATTTTTCTTTTGTTCAGACATTAGATACAGTCGATTGCGGATATGATACCAACTTGAGTATCGGTTGGAATATCACCAAACAGAGGTTTTAATCTAGCACCAATACCGTTCTTACTCTTAACTATAAGAGTAGGAAGTGTCTCATCAAACCTCAATATATTTAGAACCTTAACAGCAGTTATAGTTCCATTTTCTACGACAGTTTCGTATATAGGTGTAGTTTTACCAAATCCAGGTGAAGTAACAACAGAGTCTAGTGGAGCTCCGTCTATAGCACCAGTAACAACAACTGGAGGAACATCGATGAATACATTACCAGATGTACTAATACCAGGAAGTACAATAGGATCTGTTGGTAGATATCCTCTTCCACCAGCTTCTACTTGAATCGTAGTAATTCCTAAGTTTGATTGTGTATCTTCATCTATCTGTGCAGGATAATTTTCTCCAGTGGACTCCATAACAATAGCTTTTATACCACCCTCATCATTAAGGATAGCATGACCAACAGCACCATATCCTATATTACATTTGTCTCTAAAATTAACTATGGGAGGATAACGATATCCAGAACCAGCATTGTTTATTTTAGCACCTAAAATACTTGCAGTTCTTTGTACTCCACCAACTAACTTTCTTAATCCAGGTGTATTATCTACAAAACTACCAAGGATAGGTTTAGCAACACCACCAGATCCACCACCACCAAATATCTCAATATATGGTCCTGTACAATTAGTCTTTTCACCACCATAACAACCACCAGGAATCGTACCACTACCACTATCTTCTAATAAACTACCATCACCAAATATATCCCACTTACCCCATTTCTGTTCAAAAGCATTAGTCATATCAGCAGCACCCCTAGATATATTCATTGCATTTACAACATATGAAAAAGGATCGTCTCCTTTCTCTTCACTATTACCACCAACAACATATTGCTTATCTGATGGGCACTTACCCTTATTAGTCTGATTACAATCAAGGAATGCAGCAACATCCTCAAGATTACCAGCAGCACTTAATAAGAAATCTGCAACCTTAAATCCTGGTGCGATAATTTTTGCTACTGTAGATAAAGGTCCTGACATTAAACTATCAATTCTATCTGTGATTACATTTAAAAATGCTCCAGTAAATTGAGCACCCATACATCCAGCATAGTCTCTTCCTTCATCTATAAATCCTTTCAATAAATCTTCAATTGTACCACCTAATCCTTCAACTACTTTATTAGCAACGCAACCAATTGATTCTTGTAAAAATGATGTAGGAGGAACCATAGCAGTTTGTGCTGCAACTCCTGCTCTATGGGCAGCATTACTAGATTTTGTTACTGCAAATACTATTCGGTAGACTCGTTTATATAATTTTTCTAATCCTTGAGAACCAACACTCTCTAGTTTATCAAAGAGTTTGGTAAACATAGTACCAACAAATTTATTTGCTTGCATTTCAATCAGATCAGAAGCAGATTTAAGTTCAAGGTCTAAACTAGATCCAGCTAAAGATAACTGCTGAACTTTCAATCCCAAATTCTCAATAGTATTTGCCATCTCTGAGATAGGATTAGTCTTACAAGTATCAGCAACCAGTACCTTTTGACCAGTACCTGCTGAGTCTGCTAATGTAGAGTTAGTAGAACTACTTGGTGGTGGTTGGGCATTTTTATTATTTTCGTTTGTTTCACTCTTAGGATTTCTAGCATTAGTAGGTGTATACTCAGTTAATCCTGTATAAGGAGAGAAAGGTGTACTATAATCATCAGTATTTACTAGTGATGTTCTACCAAAATGACCAATAATTAATGGAAGTTGAGCAGCATCACCATCTAAGAAAAATCCAAATACAGTATCACCCTGTTGTAATTTAACTGAGTTAGCAAATTGTGCTCCACCACTACCAGCAGTTGTAGGAAGTAAAACTTGTGCATATGGAAGATCTTCGTTAGGGATATCCTCATTAAAAGGATGATATCCCATAATTCTTACTTTGACTCTATTTCCTACTCCCTCTCCAGTTGCTAATTGATCTTCCTGTGCATCAAGAGGAGGTATCTGACCGACCCACCAACGGAATCCGTCTCTACCTAAAAATTGACTATTACCTAAAATCGATGCGTCTATCATTAGTCGTCGTATACTCTACATTCAAATGAATCAGGATGATTATCACAATATATCTCTAGATGCTTATCTTCATGACGAGTGTGCCAATCATTAATCTTACCCTCGTTAGGGTTGACCTCTTCTTCTGTGTGATCATGGAATGCATCATTATGCATCTTGAGATCTTCTTCAGTATATTCAATTATACCATGATTTACATGTTCTTTTCCATCTTTAGGATCAATATTTGCATGGTTTAAATCTTGATTTGGAATTTTAGTAGTCATAGTTATTTTTGTGGGTAAAGACCATGTGAATCTCTAACGACTTTTAATGCTGTATAAGATGAGTTGGGTAGGAATAAATGAGTGAGATCCTTTATAATATATATTCCACTAATCCTATCGTCCATTACAGTTTCTTCATCAGTTGTCTTAGGGAAGTATACCATTATAGCATCACCAGCAACTAAATTGGTGTTAGTGGGTATTGTCAAAGTTAATTGTGTGTTGAATAGCATACCATATCTTGTGATAGCCTGTGATGTGCTATCAACAGGATCATAATTAACTTCTGTAGATACACCAACTTCTAAGGTTCCTACATCATATACTGAACTAATGATTCTAGAAGCCATCATGTTGGCTGGAATGTTTTCTGGATCAGCAACCTGAGGTTCTTCCTCTTCAGGAACTCCTAAACTTGATGCTGGTTTTTCTTTAAATATAGAATTTTGTGGTTGAGTAAACTCAAAAGTAACTGGATTAAAAAATATTCGGTATGTAGATTTAACACCACTATTCAAATCAGTAAGAACATCAGAATCTTCTCTAACTGAAAATGCTAAAATTTTTGTAGCATTTTGAAGGGAATCTTCAAGAGAAGGATCTACTGTTTGAGAATAATAATATTTTTGTAAGTTATCTTTTCCCTCTACTGCTTTTTTTATCATATCTTCAACTGATCTAAAATGAAATCCTTTTCTAGTTTGCCAAAAGAAAAATCCAGCACTCCTACTTGTTGCTCCTACAGGAATTGCTTTGGATGCTAACCATAATATAAGTGTAAAAGGTTTTCTTAAATTACCAATAAAATTATAAATGTTTTCAGTTGCCTCAAATGGTTCTTGTTTTAAAGGTTCTACTAACTTAACAATTTCACCAATACTCTTATCTATAGTTTGTCCATAGAATTTTCTAGTTACTCTACTTTGTTCATTGCTAAGAGCTTCTCTAGAAACAAGATGTAAAGTAAAAACTTCAGTTGCTTTGTCAGATACAACATCAGTTACTTTATTGACATACAAAACACTCTCAAGATGTTCTTCTTGTTCTGCCTCTGCCTCAACAGGAGTCTTTATTTTAAAATATACTCTTTCTCCACCACGAATAGGTAAACCATTATATAATGATTGACCATCAATAGTATTACCAGTATTAACTACCTCTACTTTAGCAGTACACATTGGAGACATTAAAGTCTCAAAATACTGCAATCTAGTAACACCACCAATTAAACTAACAGTTTTTTCACCATTAGACGAGGTTATAGTGATTTCTTCAAAGGTAGAAGCAGCAGTTGGTGATATTGCCATTATACAAAATGTCTATTAAACTGATTAATTTTCTTTATTGGGTTTGCTGAAATTTCAACGACTTCAGTTTTACCCTCTTCACTACCACTAGAAATTACTTTTGTTCCATTTTTATTTATTCCGCTTTGGGAAGTATCAATAGGAACAACAATAGTTTTACCGCCAGTTGGTGATATTAGATTCATTTCATCTGGCAAGTAATTTTTTTTCATGTTCTTTATAAATTCTTCACTAGCCTCAACTTGTACAGCACTTGTATTAACCTTAAATTTATCATGAAGAACTATCTCAAGTGCTCTATAGTCAAATTCTTCATCGCCAGTAAAGTTAGGATGTTTCTGGTGAAGTTCTAGAAATCTTTCTTTTGCTTCTTCTTTGGTTAGTCCATCAACTCCTAAACCTGGTGGTGAGAATCTCATAGTCTCACCAAATTTGTGATATACTACTACTTTTGGTTCTTCATTATTTTCAGTGCTAGTGTCTTTACTAGTGCTAACAAAGTTAACTTCTCCATTATTCTGTAAAGAGAGATCTTTTTTCTCATTTGTACTGTCTAAATTTATTTTATCATCAAGTTTTTCAAGATCAGTATTGATTTCTTCGTTAGTGTCACTAGCACCACCATCACCAAACTCATTAGTACCAAAAAATTCAGAAGGACTTAATTCGTTTCTATCAATTTGGTTACTTAATATTTGTGACTCTTTAGAATCACCAATATTCTCATTTTGATATAACTTATCAACCTCTGCTTCATATTGTTGTTGTGTTATTTTTCCCGAATCTCTTTGCTCTTGTAAAGCGGTTATTTCATTAACTCTTGCATTAGATTCTTCAACAACCTCTTGATCAGATTTTGGTAAACCATCAACTATCCTTTCACCTTCTTTTTTTGCATCTTCTATATCTTTTTTAATTTTTTCTTGATCTGCATTCCAATCTTTTTCTAATGTCTCAGCAACTTTTTTACCCTCTTCCATCTGTTTCTCAATCTCATCTTTCTTCTCTTCAAATCCAAACATTTCTTTTATATTAGATATCCATTCTTTAACTGTGTTTATGATTACATCACTAACTTTTTTTACTTTATCAACAAAATCATCTACCCATTCTTTTACACTTTTTAACCAATCAACAATTTTTTCTACTTCTTTAATAATTTTTGGTAAATTAACAACAAGAAATCCAACTAATAATGCACCAGCAGCACCAAATAGTCTCTCTACGAAAGATTTACCTGCAGATGCAACAGCTGTTACTCCTTTTCCCATAAAATTTTTCTTCTTCTTTGCTTCAATCATTTTCTCTGCATCTGCCTTCTTTTTCCTCGCAAACATTCTTCGGAGAAATCCCTGTTTCTTCTTAGATGCGGCTTTATCTCTTTTAACTTCCTTTCCTAAAGATTTACGAATACCTTGAGTTGTCTCTCTGATAGCAAGAATGCCAGCACCAATTTCTAGTGCTTGATCCTTAGTAGGCATTAAAGTTGCCATTAGTCATAGACTCCATAATTACTTTGAGCCAAATCTCTATAAAAATTATCATTATCAAAAATTGAAAAAGCTGGTAAATCTGTCTCAGCAAAGAAACTAGTGGAAGTTATATCAGAATCACTATTAGTATTATCCTGACTAATATCAAATGGAACTAGATTGAATTTCTCATTAAAAGCATCATAATCGCTAATTTGATTTGCTAATGACAAATTTTCATTCGTAAAAGCATTAGCACTTGAGGAAATATCTAGATCAGAATTGTCATTATTTTGAGAAAGAGAATTAGTATCTTCACCCATTAATACTGGATTTCCTTCTGGCATTCTTTCTATGTCTTCAACAAGATCTGTATTCATTTCACCTAGATTATTAAAAGTATTGATTGCTAATTTTCTTAATCCTGGTGTAAGACCTTCTTTAACTTGAACTGCATCTAGAATAGGACCTGGCATTACCATTTTACCCCACCAATCAGCATTATAAAGTAAATTACCCATATCATTTTTTCTTAAAATAGCATCTAGATAATTTTTACCATCATTTGACATCTGCTTTCTTGATGCTTTAACAGCATCGAGATACTTAATCATATTATCCTTGTGAAGTTGTTGCTCAACCATCATTGCATCAATTTTTGTCATTATATTATCAGGTACCTCTTCAAAGGTTCTTGCACCATCCATTAATGCAGTTATTTCCTGTGCTAGTGAATAAAACTTAGCCCATTCACCTCTAAAATTTTTAATGAGTTTTGGAATAGTATTGAATAATTTTGTATCCTTTTCAGACATATTTTTAGGATCCCATTGATCCCAATTACCAGTATGAGACATCCTAAGTCTATTATTATAAGCCATTAATAATTTTGCATTATCATTGGTCATGCTCATAATTGCGAGTTCAGCATCATTTTTCATCTCACCAGTCTGTTGATTTACCAAACTTGGATCTGATTGAAGTAAATTATCAATTCGGTTTCTCTCATTTATTCGGTATTGTTCCATACCAACTTCTTGAATTTCTGCGATTGCTTCTTGGTTAATAGGAGCGTAAGATCCAATACCTTCTCCATCAGGACCATATTCACCTTTTAAGAACTTATAAAGTTCTGTTCCTGTATATGCTATACCTACAGCAGCAATAATTCCTAACCAAACATAAGGATTTCCTAGTAATGCTAACACTCCTTTAAATGCTCCACCCACTCCAATACTACCTATTACAGTTCCTATTGCAGATGAAATAAGTGGTAATCCAACATTAATTGCAAGAAATACTCCAGCAGCTACACCTAATATTGTTTTAATATCTTTTTTTAATTGCTCAAGAATACTTTTATCTCCCTCCATCCAAGCTTCTATACCTTTTAGAGCTTTCACAGCAATCGTGCCTAGACCCAATGCACCAAGCACTTTGATTAGTCGTTCAAATATACCTGCCGTAGTGTCCTTCATCTTCTGTATTGGTTTTAGCACTGCATTATTTAAAATCCCTTCAAGTGCTTTTTCTGCCCCAGATTTTTGCCTTGCATCTTCGTCTTTCTGTTGTTTTTTTAATTCTGCATCATCTTCTTTTTTCTCATTTAATGCTTGTGTTTTCAGTAAATCAGCAATTGCCCCTAAATTCTTATGAATCGCAAAAAGATTTTTACTAAGTCCTATAAATGCTTTTGAATCCTCCTTAGAATTTCCAGCAAAATCCCTATCAGTAGATGCTCGTTGTCGATCAGTTCTACTAGATTTTGGAAATACTTTACTTGCTTGTACCGACATTAGCCTCTAGCTTGTTGGTTTTTTAGATTTTCTTCTTCAATATATTGTTGGAGGAGATTAATGTATATATCTCGTTCCCACGGAATCATGTTTTCGATATCACTCAAACTGTATTTATGATGCTGCATCAAGGCGAAATTAATTTTATAAAACGCCACGATATCTTGGTGCAACATCGCTAACTGAAAAAAGCTGCTAAACCCTCCAACTTTACATCGCTCTCCATCTTTGTATTAGGATTAGTAATTGTAACAGTATGCTCTAGTTTAGGCATGGTATTGAAAAACTTTTCTACCTGCTTAAATGCATTTGATGGTAATGTCTCTACAAATGCAAGCCATTCTTTTTTAGAATGATCCTTTGCAGACCATGTTTCTTCATCTGTATAAATCATGTCTATACAAGAAGCAATAACATCAAATGATGCAGTTACTTGATCTCTTTCTCCAAAATTTTGATTAACAAACTCAGTAAGAGAAGGATATCTCATCCTAAGAGTCAACTTTTCATCTAATTTAATATCTTTACTATGCTCTGGATCAATCTTAACTTGTATTTCATCAATACTTACTGTTACAGGAACTTTAGTTTGACCATCATCAGGGCAAGTTGCCATGACCTCAATAGTTTCACCAATAGATTTACCACGAACATGAAGGAATAGATATTCAATGTCGAATGTGGATAACTTGTCTACTCTAATTCCACGAGTATTGATACATGCAGATAGAACATCTTTAATTGCTCTACCAACTTGATCCATATTATCACTTTCCATTGCCATGATAAGAACTTTTTCTTCTTTGACTAGGAAAGGTCTATATGTAATTTTTTTGCCCGACGAAGGAATAGTTAATGTATAGGTCGGGGTAACAATTTTAGGTAATGGCATCAGTATTTCCTCTAAGTACTCCGCAGAAGTAAGCAACTGCAGATTTAAACGCATTACCATCCAATTCATCAAACATGAACATATTTAAACGAAATGCGTAGTTTGCTTCAGTAACGATAGCAGACACTTGTGATTGTGTCACAGGCATCTTATTTAGTGTAGCACGATATGTGTTTTTAAATTCTTTTTTGTTTTCTATATCAGGAAACTTATAGAAGTCTAGACCTCCATCAGTTAACTTTAACGCTTTCTCTGCAATATTCTTAAGAATCTGTCCACCAGATAGATCTCCAAGATATCTTGTATAATGATGTCCTATAAGAAGTTCTGGTTCTTCATGGGCAACCTTTCCAATACGATCAATGTATTGTTGACATGCTTTTGAAGGATAAATGTTATCTCTCCAGTCAGCACCAAAGAAGTATTCACAGTCCTTTGCTAATGCATCATGACGGTAAAGTTCTTTAATATCTAAAGATCCAATGAGAGGATCATCTTTTAATCTTCTAACCTCTGACTCTATGGTATGGTATATGAAATAATAGTTAGCAACAAGTTGTCTATATTTTTCTTTGTTTACTACACCACGAAGAAAGGAAGAAACAAACTTAGTATTCTCTGCAGCAGAGTGAGATTGTTTAGTTCCTACTTTTAAATCTTTAGCAAGTCCCATATAATAATAAACACTACCTTATATTATAACACATTTATGCGATATATTCTTTAGGTAAACCACCATTATTATCTGGAGATGTCAGAATCTTCATCATTATCTCAGAATCACTCATGTCTTTATTAGGATCAAAGGTTATTGCACCATCTACTAATCCTGGATAATCAATACCACCACCATTACCAGTTCCTGTGAGATCGCCTTGAGAAACTACTGGGGTGTTACCCACAGCATTACCTGCATGATCTAAGAAACTAGCTGGATATGGATTATTGGGATTTCCACTACCTTGATTAGTCCTAGTATCTTGTCTTCTGAGATTACCAAAGTAGTATCTATCATAAGCAAATGAAACAGATATTTCTAAGATTTGAGCTGTATCGTAACTAACTGAGACAGGAGTGATATTAACTGGAAATGAATTTAGGAAAGTATATTCTAGACTATTACCATGATTCTTATCAAATTTCTTTAAATTTAGAGTATCGCACTTATATTCTGAAGGATACTGCATTCTATGATAATATGCTTTTCTATTTCTATTAGTGCCTGATCCACTTGATATAAATTCTTGCCATAGTTCAAAGAATCTAATTACTCTATAATCATCATCAACTATGAAAGTAAATGATGTATCTGTGTATATTCTTGTATGAGCATACTTTTGATTAATACCCATATAGTTACCATTAACCTGAGCTGTAGCATATGCAGTTCCAGGTAACGATGCACCTTTACACAATAAACCTAGATCTCTGAAGACAAATGCATTATCTATAGTGTCATCACTCTTTAACTTAATATAGGTCAACAATTGCCAAGGCATTGCTGGAAATGATAACTCATAATGACTGGTCGTTGCTACTTTTGTAAACAACGGTAAGATATCAGATGTTCTTCTTACTCTTGGTGATCCGTCTCTTGACACAATAAATACCTTTAGAGGTTATAGTACGATGGCTTATTCAGGTAAGTTCAGACCTATTAATATAGAAAAGTATAGAGGGAACCATCTAAACATTATTTATCGTAGTTTGTGGGAACGCAAGTTTATGAAGTACTGTGATAAGAACCCAAACATACTAGAATGGGGTAGTGAAGAGATAATTATCCCATATCGTAGTCCTTTGGATAACCGTATTCACAGGTATTTTCCAGATTTTTATATTAAAGTTCGTGAGAACACTGGTCAGATTAAAAAGTATATTATAGAGGTGAAACCAAAGAAGCAATGTATAGAACCACAAGTTAAAAAGAGAAAAACTAAGGCATATGTCCGTGAGGTATATGAATATGCTAAGAATCAAGCAAAATGGAAAGCAGCAAAAGAATATTGTCTTGATAGAAGTTTAACTTTTAAAATTTTAACAGAGGATCATTTAGGGGTATGAGTAGATTACAACCTATAGTTGATGAAATGACAGGTCTAGAAGATGCTGATGATCTTATGCTAAAGATTACAGAAGCGTTAACAGATATTGAAATTGTTCCCGAACCAGGAAATTACTATACTTTTATATACAGAGCAAAAACTCCCAACATTAGATATGATGAATTTCCTCTAATAGCCTGTACTGAAGTGCAAAGATGGGGATTTAAGGGGTTTAATTATCACTGGGGAACAATGAGAAATTACACTTGGGAAGAAGTTTTAGGGCAAATGCATGTGGTTTTATCTAGTGAAATTGCAGATGCTAGGTCTATACCTTATGCTAAATTTAAAATGTCTCTATAAATAAAAAAAATTTAATATATGCCTTATGCTTTCCACTCAATATCGTTTGCGACTTGAAGCAATTTGTAGATCAATAGCAGCAGGAACGGAGGTTCCATTAGAAGATATGATATGGGCAGAGAAGTTATCAAAAGCGAATACATCTGCAAGAGGAATGTTAAGTTCGGCAAGAAGATTAAAAACGGATGATGATTCGACTTTTCTTAAGTACTTGGATATAGGAGACTCGGATCCAAGGAAACACAAAAAGGGTTTCAGTGGGGCAGACGATATAGCAGATTGGTTTAAGAATGATAAAAGATCAGATGATTGGAGACAGAGAGATTGAGGTGTGCCTCTATAAATAAGTAAAAATAGTATATCTCATGCCTCTCGGCTTAATAAAAAAAGGATTAAAGTTTGGTAAAAATGCACT
>VTLG01002194.1_pt1 | contig 60030 bp, 81 predicted proteins | sample 4694571 | NCBI WGS metagenome assembly VTLG01 (sample SAMN12604809, study PRJNA352737) | marine metagenome | biome: ENVO:00000447; feature: ENVO:00000209|ENVO:00000569|ENVO:01000036; material: ENVO:00002151; isolation source: viral sequences binned using virsorter ...
CAATAGAACTTACAGATAAACAACAATATATAAAATCACAAATGAAAGATTTATCTGCTAAAGAACAGTCTCTCATGTTTCAATTAGACCAAATAAAAGCAGCACAACAAGTTTTTAACCAAGCCTTTGCAGAAGCTTCTAAAGAGGTCATGGAAGAAAACAAAACTGATGAGTAGTTAATGAGTCAGACAGTTGATAATTTAGAAGTAAAATTAAAAGCACATGAGGACGTATGTGCAATTCGCTATGAAAATATAGAGAAAAGGCTAGAAGCAGGAAGCAAACGCTTTGATAAGATAGATAAGATGATTGTTGGCTTATATACGATGTTTTTAGGATTTACAGCTTATTTGGAGTTTATAAAATGAGTGATGCAAGCGGTAGATTTGGTGGCGATATGGACAGGAATGAGGTTGAAATTGACCTTAATAAGTTCATGGAGCTTTTACAAGAAAAAGCTGACCTTAAAGACAGAATAAGAGAATTAGAAGATGAAGGCACTAAAAATCCTCATCAAAAGTGGATATTTCTAGCACAAGCTGTAGATAGTTGGAGAATATTTCCTAGAGCTTTTTTAACTGTTTATATCTTTTTACTGTATTACACAGTCGTATGGTTCATGGAATTACCAGAACCAAGTTTTGAACAATCTGGCTTAATATCAGTTATTGTAGGAGCTGGAGCTGCATGGTTTGGTTTGTATGCCGGGACTTCTGGTTCATCTAAAAGCTTTAAAGGGGAAGCCGATAAAAAATGAGAAATTACCGCAAGGAATATGATAACTACCATAGTAAATCCAAACAAAAGAAAAACAGAGCAGGTAGAAATAAAGCTCGTAGAACATTGGTAAAAGCTAAGAGAGTTAAAAAAGGAGACGGTAAAGACGTACATCATAAAGACGGGAATCCTAGAAATAGCAAAAGAACTAATCTTTCTATAGTACCAAAATCAAAAAATCGTTCTTTCAAAAGAACAAAATCTGCAAAAAAAAGGAAATGATATGTATGAATATAGGTGTAAGGAAATTAAGAAGGTGGTTGATGGTGACACTGTGGATGTTGTTCTTGATCTTGGCTTCAATATTTTTCACTCTTGCCGTGTTCGTATGGCTGGTATTGATACCCCTGAAAGCCGTACAAGAGATTTGGATGAAAAGGCAAGAGGGAAGCTTGCAAAAGAATTTTTAAAGAATTGGGTAACAGAATACGAAAATAATAAGAAGAATATAGTTATCAAAACAAAAAAAGAAAAAGCTAAAGGAAAATTTGGTAGAGTTTTGGGTGAATTGTGGGTTGAGGGTGTGAATGTAAATGAGGATATGATTCAATCATATCATGCTGTTCCATACTCGGCTCAAAATAAGGAAGAAGTTAAAAAGCTTCATTTAGAAAATAGAGAAAGACTTATAGAGCAGGGAGTCTTTAAACCATTAGCAGAATAAGGAGAAAATTATGTTAATAATGATTGGACTAACTATAAGTGTATTAGTAACGATTGCTTCGGCAATAGCAGCTATTACACCAACACCTAAAGACGATAAGTTTATAGGTAAACTTTATAAGATTGTGGATGTTTGTGCTTTAAATATAGGAAAAGCAAAACAAGAAGCAAAGAAAAAATAACAAAAAAAGGAGCAGATAAAGGTGGTTAAAAATGAAAGCAAAATCGTTGCTTTTTATAACAATATGGATGTTTATAGGTCTGTTAGGATCATTTGCTCTTCAAGCAGAGCAAACTGGTAATTGTACTGCTGGAAGTCAGTATTGTGAGCAGAATAGCTTAAATACAACTAATACTACGACAACGACAAATACCAATACAAACACCAACACAAATAATAATACGAATACGAATACGAATACCAATACCAATACGAATACGAATACGACTACTACAACTTCGACAGCAACAAACTCGAATACAAATGTGAATACAAATACAAATGCAAATACAAATGTGAACACTTCTACTTCGACAGCGACTTCGACAGCGACTACGAATAATACGAATGCTAATACAAACACTAATGTAAATACTTCGACTTCAAATTCGACTGTTAATTCAACGGTGAATCAGAATGTAACTAATTCAACAACTTCGAGTAACACAAATACCAATGTTAATACAAGTAATAGCACATCAAATTCAACAGCTAATAACACAAATACAAATGTTAATAGCTCTACATCTGAATCGAATGTGACTACTGATAATCGAAATGTGAATGAAAATAATACAACTGCGAATAATACAAATACAAATATTAATCAAAGTAATTCTACGCAGACGATAAAACAGGAAATAGAAACTAAGGCTCCTCCTGCTTCGGCTATAGCCCCTAGTATAATGTCGTATTCGCAAGATTTGTGTACTACAGGGCGTTCTGGGGCGTTTCAGGGGCAAGTATTTGGTATATCTGGCGGTAGAACTATAAGAGATGAAAATTGTGAACGATTAAAGCTAAGTAAGTACATCTACGATATGGGAATGAAGGTAGCAGCAGTATCTATACTTTGCCAAGATGAGAGGGTATTTCAAGCAATGGAAATGGCAGGTACGCCTTGTCCTTACATGGGCAAGATCGGTAAGGAAGCAACTGTAGGTTGGGAATCCAATCCCTCTAAAAGACCTGATGCTAAAGAATATAAAGCTAATTGGATAAAACAATGTAAGAAAGGGTTAAATCCTAATGATACTGGTTACAACAAAGATATTGTAAGTGGAGTGCGAAAGGTTTTAACAAAAAGCACTAAGACCACGAAACAATGTAAAAAAGAGTGGAGAAATGCTTCATAAGGAACAAGATAAAGGTTTAACTTGGTGTTTTGCAGCAAGTTTAATTTTAACTTTTCTTTTTGTTTTTAGTTGTTCTTCTTTTCAGATTAAAGATGAATCTAATAAATGGGAAGAATGTAAAGAATGGACTGATTCAGAGGTTTGGTCGCAGTGTATGGTGTCGTGAAAAACAATATGCTTAAATCATGGGGATTGGGTATAGCTCTAGGTTTCTTATTAGGTTTGATTACACCTATAGCCAAAGCTGATTACATTTATGAAGCTAACCAAGACCTATTTGATTTAACAGGCGAATCAGGAACAACCAATTTTAATGTCGCTGATGATTCTATTGGTGCCATGTTTAATATAGGGTTTGACTTTAATTTCTATGGAAACGACTATACACAAGCAAGAATGGCAACCAATGGGTGCTTGCACTTTTTAAGTTCTGGAACAGCTTGTAATGATTACACGCCTGATCCATTACCTCACGCCCAATACACCTTATATCCTTTTTATACAGATTTAATAAGAGATGGTGGTTCAAAAATGTTAGCGAAAAGTTTTAGTGATAAAACGGTTTTTGGTTGGTATGACATGAAGGAATATGGAAGGAACAATACCGATAATAGCTTTGAGGTTATTCTTTGGACTAATGATACTTATGAATTTAGATACGGTGCTTTAAATATTACCAACCACGATGTGTTAATTGGGGAACAAGGAAGCACAGCAGAGCTTTATACCTACTTGTATCACGATGAATGTAGCACTGGAACTACCAATTTAAGCACCTGTGTTGCATATAATTGGAACTCTAGTAGTAATTCTTATAATGCTTTGCTAGAAAGTGGTGGTTCTTTATATGGTAATGGGTCAGATAATTCAGCTTGTGCTGACAATCCTTTAAGCGATAGCAGTTGTAGTGGGTATGAAGTTGCTTTATTTGATTACGAGTGCGACCAAGATTCACAATATTCTCCAAGTTGTCCGGGATATTCTTTTCAAGAATCGGTAGCTTATTACGAACCAGAAACATTTGATTACGGTTACGATGAACCAGATTACAGCACAGGAAACTATTACGAAGAAGATTTGTATTGGGAAGAAGATTTATTTGGGATGGGCGATTACTCAGATGATTGTATAGATAACCCCAGTTATTGTTATGACGATCTAGTTTACGAAGAAAATTATGGAGTTGAAGAAGTAATATGGTTTGATGATAACTTAGGTTGGGAAGATGAAACTTATTTAATAGATGATCCTTTTTTAGTTATATATGAGCCAATAGAAACAGTTTTCTATGAAGAAGTATATTTTCAACCAGTATTTGAGCATGATCATCTTCCAGAAGAAGTAGAAACTATAGATATATTCAATACTGAAGAGTTGGTTGATATATACGAATTAGATTTAATTTTGGAAGAGGACTTTAGGCATGAAGAAGAATTATTTACAGAAACTTTTGAAACGATTGAAGAACTGGATGAATGGTTTGAAGAAGAGTTGGGAGAAGAAATTTCCGAAGAAGAAATGGTCGCCTACGAAGAAGAATTTGAAGAAAATCCAGAAGAAGAATTTGAAGAAGAAATTTTTGAAGAAGAAGTAGTAGAAGAAATTTTTGAAGAAATGGAAGAAGAGAGAATAGCGGAAGCAGAAGAAGAAACAGAAGTAGAAGGATTTAATGAAGAAATAGAAGTATTAGCTTCTTTAGAAAGAGAAGAGGGTAGTTCCATTAATAGAGAAATGGCTTTAAATGTAGTGGCTAATACTATACAAGCTGCGACTAATAGCATCAGTGGTGTAACATCTGGAACTTCTATTCATGCAACTGGAACCTCTAGTGCTTCAGGAGGCAGTGGTAATTCCTCCGTAATTGGAAGCAGTTCTGGAAATACAGGAGTTGCTAGTGCTGTTGCGTCATCATCAAGTGGTGGTGGTTTTAGTACCAGTAGCTCTCCTAGTATGTCAGACCAATTTGCTTCAGCTTCTGTTCAAACTAATACTGTCTTGTCAATGAGCTCTGATACAGGTGCAGTAAGTAATGTATCAGTGGTTGTTACGCCCATGCCTACGCTTGATGCTAACCCGCAAATAGTTATGGCTGATGTACAAGTTAATGATATGCAAGGTCAAATAGATACTGCGATTTCAGGAGTTATGACTACATCTGAAGCCGACCAAATAGCTGATCAAATAGTAGCTAAAAATATAAAAGAACAACAAGAACAAGCAGAAAGTGAACAAGAAGAAACAGGACAGTATGCTGACCAAACTACTTTAGTTGCTTTCTTAGGTTATGTTCCGGGATTTGATACTTATAGGGAGGCAGAGATACCAAAAGCACAAACTTGGTATGAGCCTAAAGAAATTTATACTGATGTATCAATTTCTGACAATATAAATGCTTTTTATGGATTAGCTAGAACCAATATAAGTATGATGAATAGTATTATTAATCAACAACCTAATTTATAGGAGAAAAATATGGAATGGTTTAAATCAAAAGCAGGACAGCTAATTGCTTTAGCAACTATTGTAAGTACATTAGCAGGTTTCGGTTATGCAGGTGCAGGTTATGTCAACCGATTGGAAAATCTAGAAAATAAAATAGGTGGATTAGGTGAGACAGAAGATGCCCAACAAGCAATAGAGCAAAGATTCGCAAGTATAGAAACTTCAGTGGAATATCTTGAAAAGGAAATAGATGGTATAGAAATACCAGATATCAGCACTTTAAAAGCACAAATAGAAGGTTTGTCTGTAGCAATGAGAAAGGCAGAAGAAGATATATCTAAGATAGAAGATAGTAGCGGAAATCCATTAGCAAACTAGCCGACCCCTGTTGGTCTGAGTCAGTCTGCTCCTGCTTTAGATTGGCAGGGGAAGGTTTTTTAAGGAGCATAAATGAAATTATCAATCGGATTGGGCATAGCATTATTATTAGTTGCTGGAGGTTCTTACTTCTGGATTGGAAAACTTAATGATGAAATTGCTATTTTAAAGGGTAACGCTATTGTTCTTGAGGGAGAAATTAAGAAACAAAATGAGCAGATAAAAAAACAATTAGCAGAGCAGAAAAAAACTTACGCTCAGATAGATAATCTATCTAAGAAAAATCAAGAAAGTATGCGTGAAGTAAATGCTTTAAAACAAACATTTGCTCGACATGACTTAGATGCTTTAGCTATGGCAAAGCCAAAGTTATTGGAAGGTAAGGTTAATAAGGCAACTAAGCGTGTTTTTGATGGTTTAGTAGAGCTTACTAATCCTAATCAATTTGATGTTGAAGAACCTGATGTTAAGGGTAAAAAAAAAGTAGATGGCGATGGAGGCGAGTAGATGAAGATAATTAAATTTTTATTCATGTCTTTTATCTTATTAACTTTAAGTGCTTGTTCTATGTTTCAGTTTGGAGGAGCAAAGACAAAACCAGTGGAAGTAGTGAATATAGAAGAAAGACCGCCTATGTTTCATCCTCCATTACCAATGGAAATGCAACTGGTTACTGTGGATTGGGAGATATTAACACCAGAGATATTACAAGAATATCTACAACTGGTAGAAGAAGGAAAGGCTCCGAGACAGGCTTATTATGCACTTACTACTAAAGATTATGAGAACATTAGTAATAATATGGCAGAAATTAAGCGTTATACGAGAGATATTTTGGCTATTGTTGAATACTATAGAAGTCTTGATGACGAGGAAAACGAAGATGGATGAAGAAAAGTTAATGAAAGAACTTATTGCAGACGAAGGATATGTCTATGAAATTTATAATGATCATTTAGGTTATCCTACTTTTGGTGTAGGACATTTAATTACTGAAAAAGATGAAGAATATGGCAAGCCTTTAGGAACTCCTGTATCTGAAGATAGGATCATGGAGTGCTTAAATAATGATATTAAAATTGTTTGTGATGAATTAGATATGAAAGAACCTTGGTGGCGTAATTTAAGTGATAACAGACAAAGAGTTTTAGCTAATATGTGCTTTAACTTAGGTCATCCTCGTTTAAGTGGATTTAAAAAGTTTATTGGTGCCATGCAAGTTTCTGATTGGGAAAAAGCAGCAATAGAGATGATGGATTCAAAATGGTCAAGTCAAGTAGGAGACAGAGCAGTTAGGCTAAGAGACAGGGTATTGAGGGGATAATGTTAAGAAAGTATATCTTTAAACCCGGAATAAGAAGAGAAGGTACCGAATATTCTGAAGAAGGCGGATGGTATAATTCTGATAAAATAAGATTTCGTAGTGGTTTGCCTGAAAAGATAGGAGGTTGGGTTAAAGACACACTTAATACATTTTTGGGAACTTGTAGAAGCTTACACTCATGGAAGGATGCCGCTCAAACAAAGTATTTGGGAGTAGGAACTCATCTAAAATGGTATGCAAAAGAAGGTAATACTTTTAGCGATATTACACCATTACGCTCTACAACATCTGCTGGTGACGTAACATTTTCTGCAACTAATGGAAGTTCGACAATTACTGCAACAGATTCTTCTCACGGAGCACAAATTAATGATTTTGTAACTTTTAGTGGTGCTGCTAGTTTAGGCGGTAATGTTGTTGCAAATGTTCTTAATCAAGAGTATAGGATTGTATCTGTTACTACTAATACATTTACTTTTACTGCTAAAGATACATCAGGAGATACAGTAACAGCCAATTCTTCTGATTCTGGTAACGGTGGAAGTAGTGTAGTTGGAGCGTATCAAATTAATGCAGGTTTGGATATGTATGTTCCCTCTACAGGTTTTGGTGTGGGTACTTGGGATTCTAGCAGTACATGGGGTTCTGCATCAGCTTTAGATTCCAGTACGCAATTAAGAATATGGTCACAAGATAATTTTGGTGATGATTTAATAGGAAGCATTAGACTAGGAGGAATTTATTATTGGGACGAATCTTCTGGATTAACTACTAGAGCAGTTCCTTTTAGTGGTTTGTCTGGTGCTAGTGATGCTCCAGTTAAATCTATACAAATAATGGTATCTGATATTGACCGTCATATTATTTGTTTTGGTTCTAATGCCATAGGTTCTACCTCTCTTGATCCTCTTTTGGTTAGATGGTCTGATCAAGAAAGTGCTATAGACTGGACACCAACTTCTACTAATACAGCAGGAGGGCAAGTATTATCTTCTGGTTCTTTAATTGTTGGAGCCTTAAGAACTAGACAAGAGATATTGATATGGACAGATGCTGGCGTTCATACAATGAGATTTGTAGGAGCACCTTTTATATTTGCATTTAATGAGATAGCACAAGGTCCTTCTTTAGTTGCTCCTAAAGCCTGTGTTAATGCTGATAATAAAGTGTTTTTTATGGATAGAGGTGGATTTTATTTCTATTCAGGTAGTGTTCAGGCGTTGCCATGTGCAGTTCAAGATTATATATTTTCAGATTTGAACCAAGCTCAAGCATATAAAATTTTTGCTACCAGTAATGTAGATAAAAATGAAGTCATGTGGTTCTATCCTTCATCTAGTTCAGATGAAATAGATAGATACGTTATTTACAATTATCTGGAGAATGTTTGGGCTATAGGAACTAACGCAGACTCTTTTACAAGAACTTCTTGGATAGAGGCACACTCTTTAGACTATCCTCTAGCTACAGGCAAGACAACAGATAGTGATTCTAATTATTTATATCAACAGGAAGTTGGAGATGATGCTGACGGAAGTGCTTTAAGTGCTTTTATAGAAACAGCAGACTTTGATCTTGAGCCAGACGGTGATCGCTATATGTTTATAGATAAGATTATTCCTGATCTTAAATTTAAGAATTCAGAGAGTGCAGATGAAGTCACAGTTACTGTAAAGGGAACCGATTATCCATTAACAGAGACTACAACGTTAAGCACAAGTGCAGTTACTCCTAGTTTTACTCAAGCTTATATTAGAGCTAGAACTCGTCAAGCTATATTAAGATTTTCTAGTTCTGGTGCTGGTTTTGGCTGGAGATTAGGAGCTTTTAGGATTAATATGAGACCAGATGGGAGAAAATAAATATGCCTTCAAATAAAGCAATATTAGCATTACCTGTAGCAACTACTGAGTATGATGAGTTAAATGAGTCTATTACGAGAAGACAATTAGAACAATCTATACTAGATATGGAAGTTGAAATTAGACTTCTGAAGGACATGAATCAAAGTGTGACAAGTCGTTCTATTAGAAGACATCAGTTTCTATTAATGGGAGCTAGTTAATGGCTGATATCTTAAAAGTATTAGGTCAGGTAGACCCTTCTGCTACTACAACAACTACGCTTTATACAGTGCCAGATATGACACAAACAACTATAAGCTCTATTGTAGCCGCTAATAGAACGGGTTCGGCTATAACTTTTAGATTAAGTGTTCATGTTGCAGGTGCGGGAGCAGATGACAAACAATATTTGTATTACGATAAGTCAGTAGCAGCAAATGATTCACTAACTATAGTAATAGGTATTACACTAAATCAAACAGATGTTTTAAAGGTTTATACGAGTGCAGTAGATATGAGTTTTAATGTATTTGGTTGTGAAACTAAAGAGGAAAGATAATATGGATGCTAGAAAACAGGCACAACAATTAGCAGGAATGGGTCGCTATGGCGATTCTATGCTTGTACATATGAACCCTAAAGAAGTTCAAGGAATAGCCTCGGTAATGCCGATGACTATAAATCCTAAGACTGGGCAACCAGAAATGTTTGTAGGAGCTTTACTGGGAAGCTTGCTCGGAAGTGCATTTCTGCCGGGATTAGCTGGTGGTACTATGTTAGGGGCTGCGGGAGCAGGAGCTATAGGTTCAGCACTCGGAACGTGGGCAGAGACAGGTGATCTTGAGAAAGGCATTATGTCTGGAATTATGGGTTATGGTATGGGTAATATTTTTGGAGAAATAGGTTCTGGTGCAGCATCAACAGGAGAACAAGTAGCAGCAGACTTTACTGAAGCAGCGACTCAAGATATAGCATCACAAATTGGACAGGGCACACTAGAAAGTGGTGTACCTTATGATTTATTATTAGAAAAAGGAGCACAAGCACATTCACAAGCAGCACAAGAAGCAGCTATGGCAGGATTCCAAAATATGAGCGGTATGGATAAACTTGGTGCAGTCGGTAGCAATCTTTTCTCTGGCGATACGATTAACGCATTAACCTCATCGGGAAGTTACTTACCTATCGCTCTTGGGGGCGGTCAGTTGGGTGCCATGCAAGCTCAAGAAGACTATGAAAAATCTATGGCAGATTGGAGAGCAGGAGCAGATGAAAGAAAAAAGAAATTATACGAGAAATATCCTGAACAGATTTCTTATCGTTCTCCTTATTATGGGCAACAAGGTGGACAAATACCTTATCAAGATGGTGGAGAAGTAGGAGGTGACTCTGTATCTGCATATGAACCTTATGTACCGCCAGCAGGAGTTCCTTCTTTAATTGATCCAACTTTAACTACGCCAGTTCCTGTAGCTCCAATGGGAAGTGCATTAGAAAGAGCTGCACAGTTTCAACAATTAACAGGTTTACCAGCAGTTAGAGAATTACAAAGTCCATTTGCTCAAACTGGTGTACCTGCGGGAACTAGAGAAACATTAATATCTGAAGGAGTTGATTCTTATGGCAATCCAACTTATACAACTGCTCCAAATCCTGTATTAACAGGACCAGAAGGGCAGATGAGACCGTCACAAGACTATATCCCCGGAATGGATGCTGAGTTTAATTACTTTCCTATGAGAGTAAGAACAGCTAGTTCATTAGACAGATATGGTCCTAATTATAGTCAATATTATGATCCATCAGGCGTGTATAGTCCTGCTAATGTTGGAATGAGTTATAACATATATCATCCAGATACAGGAAATTTAATGTACAGTGCAAATCCTTATGGTAGTGAACCTACAGAAATAACAGAATATAATACTGGTCCTGCTGGTGATATATATGATAATAATACTTATGGTGCAGGAACACCCAATCAAGGAACTGTTGACAGTGGAACTACAGATAACGTAGTTTCAGGTACTGGTAGTGCTGATTATTACGAAGCTCAACAAGCATATGCCAGACAATTAGTTGAAGAGGCAGGTCTTAGTTATGATGATTATGTTGATTGGACGACAGAAAATCCAATGACTGAAGGTCAAACAGTAGATGATCATTTTTTATTATTTAATGAATCTATAGAAGGAGATACTGATACTTCAACCAAAGATACAACAACCAAAGAGTGGTGGGAAAATGATTTTAAATCTTATGAAGATGCAGTAGCTTCAGGTTTATATGAATTAGATGAAAATAATAATATAGTTCTAGATGCTTCTGGTAATCCTGTCTCAAAAACTGATGATATAAAAACCGAAGAAATACCTGATTTACCAGAACAGGTTTGGGAAAATGATCTTATGACAGCAGATAGTGGGCAAGCTATACGGGATTATTATATTAGATGGAAAGATGATCCTAATTTTGTAGGTTATGGTCAAACCTATGAGGAGTTCTTTCAAGCAAATTACGATGTTTCTGATCCTAGCCCTCAAGACTCTGATTTATTATATTCAGATATAGCAAGTCAAGAAACAGGTTTATTGGGTGCAACAGGACAAGAAATTTATAATAATTGGCAAAAGGTAAAGAGTGATCCAATATATGCAAATCCTTATACACAGGACACTTATCCTGAAGGAGAAGATGAGTTTACTGGTTATTGGTTTTTAGTTGATCCCGGAATTGGTGCGGGAGGTGCATTTGCTGGTGATATTGAAGATATAAGAACTATTGGTAATCCTGCAAATGCAATAAGATTAACTAAAGCACAATGGGAAAATAGAGAATATCCTTCTGGATTTGGTTATTATGCAGAACCATCTGTACCACCACAAGTTGATCCTTATGTTCCACCCATAGAACCTATAAATATAGATTTAGGGGGAGGAGGTTATGGCATAGGTGGGGTTCAATTACAAGGAGGAGGAATGACTCCTAATCTAAATGGATTTGAACAAAGTCTTATGCCAAATGAAGCTGAACAAGGTCTTATGCAACAAGGAATGGGTATGGAAATGCCTTCTAATCAAGAAGATGTAGTAACCTTAGAAGCTAAAATGGCTATATTAGGTCAACACTCAAACCCCGACCAAGCAATACAAGCATTTATAGAAAAGTATGGAGTAGACGCTTTCTTGCAATTTAGAGATATGATTCTTAAACAACAAGTGCCTAATGCTCAAACAGAGGGAATTATTTCAGGACAAGGAGGAGGCATGGATGATATGGTTAATGGCATGATTGGAAACCAACAAGGAATAGCCGTTTCTCCCGGAGAATATATAGTTCCTGCTGACGTAGTTTCTATGTTGGGAGACGGTAGTAGCGATTCAGGTGCCGATAGGCTTGATGAAATGCTACAGAGAATTCGTGTTAATAAAACTGGCAAAACAACACAAGCAGAAGAAATTGATGAAATGGAGGTATTGCCAAAATGAATCAACTAGAAGCAGTCCTATACGAAGAAGATACTAATTATGTGGAAATTAAGGAAGAAGACCCAGAATACGTTATCACTTTAGTTCCTGCTAATTACATTAATACAGTTTGGCAAGAATCTAAGCCTCATTTAGAAAAGGCAGTCATTAAATCTGGTGGTCGTTGGGAAATAGAATCGGTTTATCAAGCTTTATTAAAAGACGAGCAACAACTGTGGATTACAATGAATAGAGATGACAAGATACTAGGTATTGCTACTACTCAATTTGTCAAATATCCCAATAGTTTAATGTGTGCAATACAATATATAGGCGGAGATGAATTTAAAGAATGGGCTTTTATGCTTGGAATGAAGCTAGAAGCGTGGGCTAAAGATTCTGGTTGTGACGGTATTGAAGGAACAGCTAGATTTGGTTTTTGGAAATGGTTAAGTCGTCTGGGTTGGAGAAAGGCTTATACGGTATTTGAAAAGAGGTTCAATTATGAGTAAAGGCGGAGGCGGTGGTCCTCAAGAAACCACATCAACTGTAACACAATCTAATTTACCCGAATACGCAGAGCCGTATTTTACGAGGTTATTAAATCGTACAGAGGCGGAATCTACTACGCCATATACGACCTATGAAGGTCAAAGAATAGCTGGTTTTACACCAGAACAAGAACTTGCTATGCAAGCACAGGCTGGATTTGGAATGTCTGGAACCCCTTTAGAGTTTCGTGAAGCTTCAGATATTGCTTCTAGAGTGGGTTATCAACAACCGACACCAACTTTTCCTCAAGTTGATATGTCTCAATATATGAGTCCTTACCAACAAGCAGTTACGGATATAGAGTTAAGACAAGCACAATCACAAGCAGACAGGGCAAAGAGAGACTTGGGATTACAAGCTGCTGCTAGTGGTGGTCTTGGAAGCTATCGTGAAGGAATAGAGCAAGCAGAACTGGCAAGAAACGCTGCCCAAATGCAAGCAGATATACAGGCAAGAGGATTACAAAGTGCCTATACAACTGGTATGGATGCTTTTAGAGCCGATAGAGAAGCTAGAATGGCTCAGAATGCACAAAGATTACAAGCGGCACAGGCTTTAGGTCAACAAGGATTAATGGGACAACAAGCAGAAATTGAAAGGCTTGGTCAATTAGGATTAGTTGGACAAGCGAGACAAGCACAACAACAACAAATATATGACCTAGGTTATCAGCAATTCCAAGATCAGTTGGCTTATCCTAGACAACAGCTTGGTTTCTATTCACAAATATTAAGAGGTTTACCAGTACAACCCGGTCAGCAAGTATCGGTTTATCAGCCTAAACCTTCTACGGCTCAAAACATATTGGGTCTAGGATTGGGAGGATTGGGTCTTTATCAAGCCTTTGGTGGCGGAGCAGGAGCGGGTTAAACATTGAACGTTCAATATTTAAAATACAGGATATAGTATGAACATAGTACAGTTAGAAGACGATATAAAATCATTACCTGACGATAGGTTAGTAACAGAAATGACGAATCCCACTGGGGGATTTCCTCAATATCTTGTTATGTCAGAGATTAAACGCAGAAAGCACATGAGAGAAGACTATCAAGGTCGTATGGCTGCTCATCAGAAAACCCCACCTCGTCCTACTATGGCTGAAGAAGCCGTACAAGAAGGTATCTCTAGTATTATGCCGAGTACAATGCCTCAAGGAGCACCCCCACAAGGTATGCCTATGGCTCAAGGAATGCCCGTTAATCAACCTCAATTACCTAATGTTGATTCTAATATACAAATGAATGACGGAGGAAAAATAGAGCTACCTCCTTTGGGAATTTTAGGAGCTATGGCTGCATTAAAGACTGAACATAATATTCCAATGATGGGATTAGCACCTGCACTATATGAGTATTATAAAAAAGATAAAGACGAAGAAGAGCAAGAACAAGGTATGGCAGGTGGTGGTAGAACCAACCGAGTCATGTTGGGTAAAAGAAATTATCAAACTGATACTCTTGGATATGGAACAGACGCATATAATCCATTTGGTTATTTATCACAATACGGAGTTGACCCAACTGTTCTAGGTACATTAAGCGAAAGAGAAAGAGAAATTCAAGAAAGAATGCTTGATTATTACTCTCCTGAAAGAAGAAAAGAAAGAGGTAAATTTAGAAAAGGGATGAATCTTGTACAAGCAGGTTTAGCTGTTAGTACCGCAAGAACTCCAGAACAGTTATCTGCTGGTATGAGTCCCGTATTGGAAGGAGCCGTTGCAGGGAAACAAGCAGAAGAACAAGAAGAAATGGCTGGATTAAAAGCTAGTGCAGAGTTATCTAATATAGAAAGAGAAAGACAGCTTAAGTTAGCTGAATTAGGTTTAAGAGCAGATTACAACAGAGCACTAATGGCTCAAATGTCCAAAGACCCAGATATAATAAAAATAGCTGAAGAGTTGGCAGGAGCTGATCCAAAACAATATGGTAAAGAAATACGAAATGAAAAAAATGAAATAATTAGGATAGAGCCTAATGTTGAAGCTATTAAAGAAGCTGCTAAAGCCGTTAAAGGTTGGGCACCTCAATTAGGATATGAAAGAACTCTTGAAGAAGAGGCAAAAATACAAGCTCAAAGGGCTTTAGTACCTGAGTTATTCTCTATATCTAATGCTGCTAGAGCAGAAGCACAAGCAACTGGTGGAGATTACGATACAATTTATCGAAACAAAATAAATGAAAGAACAGAAGAATTAATACAGCTGTATTTAACTGGTGTTTCACCGAATTAAGGAAATAAAATGGCACTTCCAATCACTCTTCCAGATGGTCGTTATGTCGTTCCACCTGACGGTCTCAGTGAAGAAGAATTAGAATTATTTAAAGAAGACTTTGCTAAAAAGTACCCCCTTCCTGTTTCTGAAGAATCTGTTGCTGAAAAAAGTATATCCGAAACTCCCCTATCCACAGAACCCCCTTTAATTTCAGATGATTTCTGGCAATCACTTCCCCCCAACCTAAGACCAAAAGAATTTGTTAGTGAAGGTGATCCCTTTTTAGAACAAGTTAAAGCTGGTGCTGCTTCCACTATACAGGGAATGCAAACTACTTTTGATAGAGAGCTTGGTTTAAAAAACTTAGCTGCATTAAAGACTGAATTAGACGAAGCTGAAGTTGAATACAATGAACTTAAATTAAAAGAAGAATCTGGAACTATTTCTGATGAAGAAAAGAAAAAACTTCAAGAACTTCATATAAAGATAAACGGAACACAAAAACCTTCTGGTATTCCAGAGATGTTCCCCGGTCAACCTATTTCTTCTGCGATGATTGGTATGGAAGAAAAGTCCAGAAAAGGTTTAAAACAAAATCTAGAAGACCTCCATGAAGATTTCAGACGGATAGAAAAAGTTAGTGAAGAAACGGAAGTCAGCGATTCTTTTAAATGGGTCATAGAACAATCACACGGAGAACCCGGATTAAGAAAGGGAGTTAAGAAAGCCTTCTCTACTTTTTGGAATGACCTTGATCGTTCTCAAAAAGGAGACTTCATGGGAGATTTGCTAGGACGATCTGCTGTAGCCACATCAGCTATATTAGGCACAGCTTTTGGAGTTGGAGCTCTATTAAGAAATGCTAGAGCTATCCCGCAAATAGGAGGTCAGCTTGTAGGAACAGGAACAGTTTCTGGAGGCATAGAATACAGTCATTCTGTCCATGAATATCTTAAAGCAAAAGGCATGGACACTACAAATCTTGATTCCATAGATAAATTTGTAAACGATCCTGAAATGATGGAAGAAGCTAATGATTATGCCCTCAAAAGAGGAGCTATTATTGGTTCTATTGATGGGATTACGGGAGGAATAGCAACCAGAATTATTGCTCCTGCGACTATTACTCGTTCTCACCGTTCTGTCATGCCATTTATTAAAAAACCTGTAGGAGTACCTGTGAGTAATCCTACTCAATATGGTATAAACTTCCTTGCTCAAACCCCCATTCAAACAACTCTCCCCGCAGGTGCTGAATACTTTGCCCAGTTAGCCACTTTAGAAGAAGGAGAAAAGATATCCTACGGTGAAGTATTGGGAGAAGCATTAGGAGAAGCTGCTTTTGTTCCAGCAGATATGGGGTTAGGAATTTTGAGTTCTACGGTTAGATTTGCTCGTCCTAATCATCTAAAACAAGAAGCATTTTCAGATGTTATAGAACAGGTTCAAAATATAAAGAAACAAGGAGTAGAGCTTGGTTTAGAAGAGTTAGCAGGAAGGCTTGAAATAGGTGAAGTTATACAACAAGAAGCTACCGTTACAACTCCACTAGGAACTGAATTATACGACACTGGAATACCATTACATAATGCTCTACCTCTTTATTTAGAAAATCCAAATATTTCAGTTGAAGCTAATACTGGAGATACAAAAATTACTGCACCAAATCAGTTTTTTGTTCGATCTGATGGTCAAGGTGGTTTTGAAATAGTAGATACTTTTACCCAAAAGATAGGTGAAAGCTACGAAACAATAGAAGAAGCTACAGAAACATCTGGTGCTCTCAATAAAGTCTATGCTGGTGTTTACGCAAATAAACAAAAATCAGATAGAGCTAGAATGCAGGGTCTTAATGTAGACGAAGAGAAGGGTGGTTTTGTTAATAGTTTTGGTAATCAAATGCTTAACCCTTATCTGGGTCAGCTAGAGATAGAAGAAATTAGAGAAAATATACTTGACTTTAATCCAGCAGCTTATGAGCGTTTAATAAATGCAATAGGTGAAGATGCAACAGGCGTTGATGCTATTTCTATTATTAATGATTTAAGTAACCAAGATTTTGATGCCTTGATGAATAAAAAGGCAGTTCATCTTAATCCTAATGTTCCCAAGAATGTTACGGCAAAAATGTTTGAGAACCTCAAGAAGAGAATCAATGTAGAGGTTAATGTTAATTCAAACGCATTCAAATCACTCGCTTTAAAATTAACTGGCGAACCAAATATCAATAAGATGTCTAATCCACAGAAGCGATTAGTATATGCTTTTCTTACTTCCCTTCCTGTTCACGAAGGAACAACTATTTCCCTACCAGATTTCTCTCCTCGTCCATACTCTATGGAAGAATACAACCGAGTTGTTGATTCTTTAAATGCAGGTAATATCCCCAATTTATCAACCATAGCAGTTTCTTTAGGATTAAATCCACAAGATGTTAGTTCTAAAAGAGTTGCTACTCGTTTAAGAGAAGACTTAGTAAGTGCTGGTATTGTTGATAAAAGGGGTAGTAAATATAAATTTAATAAAAACGGTGATTGGTCATTATTAAGAGCACAACAGGTAGCTAACGCTACTGATCCGCAAACACAAGAAGAACAAGAAGAGATAAGAAAGTTTAGAAATTATGCTGTAGAAGAATTAAATCGGATGGGATTAAATGATATTGCCCTTAGATTAGATACTGCTATACAAGAAAGACAAGGGCAAACTAATCCAGATGCTGATGGTGCATTCGACCCCGTTTGGAAGGAAATATTTCTTGCTTTAGGTAAGGCAAAAGAGGGAGCAACATCAGAAGCAGAAGTTTTAAGTAATCTGATTCGTACTTTGGGACATGAGGGAATACACGCAATAAGATTCTTAGATTTATTTTCACAAACAGAATGGAATAATCTTGTAAATTACATTGTGAGTACGCCTATAGGAAATAAAGAATTAGGAGAACTTATCGGCACTAAAAATGTAGATGCCATGAAAGAAGTTTACCCTACAGCATTAGGTAAAAATCCGACTTACTTTGAAGCTATAGATTTTAGATATAAGACAATGGAAGGTTTGGATATAAATGTAGATACAGCACAAGAAGAAGCAGTAGCTTTATTGTTTGAGCATTACTTAGACCAGAAAAAAAATGTAGCAGGTCAGCCAAGGGCTTTTTTAGAAAGAATAAAGAAGTTTTTTACTGCAATTAACAACGGTTTAAATGATGCTGGCTACCAAACTTATGATGATATTTTCGATAAGATTGTAAATGGAACAATAGGAGAAAGAGAAAGAACAGACCAAACTAAAAAACCAGTCATTATTAATTTAGAAGATAGTCAAGGACGACCTGCAGGTACCTATGAAGTTCAACCTAGAGCAGTTAGAACTCCAAGAATAATGCAAGATTATGTTGGTTTTTTACAAACCGCTACAGGTGTAGGCAATATAGATTCAGATGACTATATAGGAGGAGAAGCTGATGTAGAGATGCCTATAGAGTTTCGTCCTTTAAAAGATGCTCCTAATTTAAGGTTTAAACTATCTGATGTAGTGAAAAGACCTACTACAGTTATGTCAGAATTTATAGCTTATGCTAGACAGCAGAAATATGGAAATGACATAACGCAGATACCACTTGCTTTGTTTGATCAAACTATAGCTGATGATACTCGTTTAAAAAGAAATTATGGTAGAAGATTAAGTGACCTAGAAATTAAGGATGCTCAACAGCAATTATATTATTATTCTCAAAAAAGATTAAAGCAAATGGGTTATTCTGAGCCTTCAAATGATATTACTCTTTATCTTGTTGGCAATATAAGAAAGAAGAGTGCTTTAACTCCAAGTTTAATTGAAGCTCAAGCTATTGCTGATGGTCGCACACTTGCACCTTTTTCTGTACAAGGAGACCCTACATCTATAACTGAATTTACAATAAAAAGAAGTGCTATATTAATGACCACTGATGTTATGTTTGCCATGAGACCTCCTGCTTGGCTAGTTAATAAAGATACTTTCTTTATAGTGGGAAATAATTCTTTAGTTGGAGGTACAGAGGTTGCTTATGATCCTGTAGAGCCTACTGTTAGATATGTAAAAACAAGATTCAATACTGGTACTCCTGTAACTCCTCCTACCGCTCCTATTAAGCCGACTTCTAAAATTAAATACAAATTAACTGGTTTAACTGGAGATTTATTTGATTTAAGTTCGGGACCTATAGGACAGACAGGTTCTGAAAGGTTTAGGGATGTGTTTAATGTATTCAACAAAAAGAGTGTAGAGTCATCACTGAATATGCTTAAGCTGTGGGTTGAAAATCAAGAATTGACTGAAGATCAGGTAGACAAAGCAGCACAAGAAATAATGGATATTACGCAAAAATCTTTAGTGGATTTTCCAGATAAAATTAGAGTTTACCGAGGCAGTTCTGTTGCAGGAGCTGAAATTCTGTCAGATCAAGTGGTGCCCGTCACATTGAGCCCTGAAGTAGCTAAGTCATTTGCCTTTGCGAGAAAAATAGATCGTGCTAGTAAATCTGGTTTTGGTCTGCAATCTTGGCTAATAGATAAGAGTGAAGTTCTTATCAACGTAGACGCATTTCAGCCTTTAGGGTACTGGGAAAATGAATTAATAGTGAATTCAGACAGTTTAATAACTGTTCAAGAAACGGCTGAAGCACAAGGCAATTTAGATTATGTAAATTACACCACGCCAGAAACTCTTGATAGGGTAAGAAATATAGTTGCTGAATATACAGACATTAGAAAACCAGTAATTTCATCTATAACTGTTGATGGGAAAAGAACAACTAAAGAAACTCTTTCTCAAGAAGAACGCCTTGATGAAAGGATGTTTAGTTTTAACTTCCCCTTTAACTTTTTTCCAGAAGCTTCTGCAAGTGAAACCATGTTACGAGAAATGGGAGAAACTGCCCTAGCGGGTTCTCCAGAATATTTAGAAAAAGAAAAAACAGTACCAAGAAATACTTACCGCTTCCCTTACGGAGATAACTTTGCTGAATATATGGCACAACCCGAACCGAGCAGAAGAGGTAAATGGATTAGAAAAAATTTAAAAAGATATCCAACTCCTGCCTACAGGGTAGGACAGAAAGATGTTAAATATAAGCTTGGTTATACAATGGAACATAGACCTAATCCAGATGGTCCACAGGCTCATAAAATGGTTGGAGAGGAATCATTTGCTCCAGATGATGTTTTAATTTCTCCTAATTATTATATGGGTTCGCTTCCTAATACTCCTGTTTATGACGAAACAGTGGAAGCTATTTCAAAATTACAAAACATTCAAGAAAATCCAAGAGCACTTATCTCTGTATATAGAAGTTCACCAGTAGAAGAACTTAATAATGGAGATTGGGTATCTTTATCTAGTACCTATGCTGAAGAATCTGGATTCATAGAAGACAATCCCGTTTTCGGTTATGAGGTAGAGGCTAGGGAACTAAGGTGGAGTGGAGATGCTTTAGAAGAATGGGGTTATTTTGGAGATACCACAGATGCTGTATCTTCCTCTTTAGATTTAGAAACAAGATATAAGTTATCCTACCCTACTACTGATCAGGAATTTATTAAGAGTAAAACAAATTTATCGGAGTTATTGAATTCTGGAGTAGAGCCTAATGACCTTATGGAACATCCTGCTATAGTAGAGGGGTTGAGAAGAATGCACTCGCTTCCTGTAACTATAGAGAAATATCAACAAAGATACGGAGAAAACTGGGTTATTAATCCCGCTTACGCAAACAACCGGGAATTCGTTATTGACGGCAAGAAAGTCAAGGGAGTGAGGAATGTTATTGATGCCACTATAAAGAAAGCAGAGAGCTATGCAGACGGAAAAGTAGGTAATAACAAAATTGCTTGGTACTTTCTGGGACCCCCAGCTTCAGGTAAATCATATTTTGCAGAAGCTGTAGCAAGGGATAAAAACCTAGCTATTATTGATAGCGATGATGTAAAACGTTTTATTCCCGAATACGGAGACGGAACGGGAGCCAATGCTGTACACAAAGAAGCTTCCATGTTAGCTATGGTTGCTAGGAAAAAGATGCTTGCCGAAGGTAAAGACATTTTAATCCCTAGGATTGGTGCGGTAGGGAAAAGACAGCTTACTTTAAATCAAATGCGTGAGTTGAAAGAATTAGGCTATACGGTTAATACCGTAGTCGTAGATGTTAGTGAGCCTGTAGTTCAATCAAGAATGTATCTACGTTTTACTAGCACAGGTAGATTAGTTCCTCCTTCTTATATAGCAGAAATAGGAAATACTCCCATTGACACTTATCATAGGGTAAAATACTTAGGAGACGGATTTGCATGGATAGATAATAATGGCAGACAACAAGAAGAAATCATTAGAGAAGACACAGGAATTCTCCCCTCTACAATCGGTAGAGAACGAAGAAACCTTAGAAGTGGAATCAGAGAGACAGGCGAAACTCCTATTCAAGAAGTTATACCCGAAATTGTCTCAAAATCTGACGACATAAGTATACAAGAAGCCATTGAGGGTGCTAAAGGCATCAACGAAAGAATGGTTTCTGCTGGGTTAGTTCCCAAGTTCAACCTCAACGCATCTGCTGATGCAATCTACATGGCTTATCGAGCCGAGTTAAAAAAACCCGAAGCCGATATTATTCCCCAGTCGTTGCGTACCAAATACTCTTTAAAAAGTTCAGGTAAAAAACTAAATGATAAGGCTGAAGCTTTAATTAAAAAGGTTACGATCAGGGATAAAATGGACGACAGTACCATAGGGGAAAAGATTTTGGATGCTGCCAAGGGTATTGATGAAACATTTATTCGTGAGCAGTTAGTAGATAGATACGCTAGATTTGCAGATGTCAGCATAGATGCCAACAAAAAAAGGAGAATGAAAGATGATATGGACACGGCTAATATATCTGCAAATTCTGCATTAATGCTTTCAGATAGATCGGGAGAGATATTCAAATCTGCTCTCATGGAAGGTGTCCCAGTTTATGATGAATCTTCACAAGGCGGGAAAGGTTATATAAGAGTAGAAGATGTATCTACGATAGACGGTAAGCCTATTGATGGTCCGCTAGAATTCCTTAAACCAGCTTTTACAAATCCTCAGTTATTGTGGGCATTTCAAGCAGTACGCATAGCTAAAAGAGAAAAACGCTTTAATGCCGAAGGCAAACCCGTTAAAACATCGGCACAGGATAGAAAGGATGCAAAAAAACTTTTGAAAGATTATCCTATATTGAAAGAAATGTCAGATGCTTACGATAGGTGGGATGCTAACGTTGTTCAGTTTTTAGTAGATACAGGAGTATTAGATAAAAGCACAGCTAAAATCTGGACTGCAAATGCAGATTACTTTCCATTCTATCGCATGGTTGGAGTGGATAAAGACGGCAAACAGCTTACCAAAGGACCCAATATATTTAGAGGATTATCATTAGGTAAAAGTATTTTCACCAAAGCTAAAGGCAGTAAAGAGAAAGACATTGTTGACCCAATAACAGGCATAGCACAAAATCTAAGAGCAGCTATTATGTTGGGGATGAAGAACGTAGCCGCCAACAGAGTTGTTAGAGACTTGCTAGAACTAGGTCCAAATTTTGCAGAACAGGTTTCTAATAATACTTCTGGATCAGATATAATAAGGATAAGAGTTGGCGGTAAATTTAAGTCGTTTAGAGTTGCTGACGTAAATATATTAGAAGCTTTTCAAAATTTTGAGGGTGGTTTAAATACATTTAGCGGATTCATGTACTCTTTATTAAGAGTGCCTAAAGAAGCCGTAAGTGCTTTGATTACGAGAACACCTGACTTCTGGGTTAGACAGGTCGTAAGAGATTCCGTGTCTGCATGGGCACTACTTGGCGGTAGATGGCTACCACTATTAACATCTATTAAAAATTGGGGAAGAATCTGGGCGGGACTGATCGCAGCAAGACTTCCGTTTGGCTTGGATGTGGACATCATGCCAGAAGGCTTCCATAAACTCAGAAGGGCAGGAGTTATAGCTGGTTACGATAATGTGGTTAAAGATATTGACCGAACCGATAAGCTTATTAAAAACGCTTATCGCCAAGAGGGTATCAACAACCGTAGCACACCAACATCTATAGCCATGATACCTTTTGATATTATTAGAGGTCTGTGGGAGTTCGCAGGTCAAGGCACGCTATCCTCAGATGCAGCTACTCGTTTGGCGGTCTATGAGGATATATTAAGGGAAACAGGTAATGAAGCAGAGGCTATCTATCAAGCTATGGAAGTTCTTAACTTTACCCGAAGAGGTAAGAGTAATTTTATGCAACTTATGGCGGTTGCAGTACCGTTCCAAAATCCTAGACTACAGGGTGTGGATGTATTCTATAGAGGGATAACAGGTAGATATGGAAAGAGAGGACTAACCAGAAATCAAAAGATAGCGGGAACAGCGTTGCGTTTTGGTGCTTTAATGTCGCTTACTCCTCTATATTGGTTGGCAGTTAAAGATAGTGATGAATATAAAGAAGCTACCGAAGAGGTAAGAGATAACTATTGGATTGTTCCCGGAAGTAAGAATTTTACTGGAGAAACAATAGGAGTACCTACACCGTTTGAAGTGGGATTACTTGTTAAAACAGTTCCCGAAAATATAATACGTTATTATGCTGAAGACCAAACTTCTGAAGATTTTTGGGATAGTATGAAGAGAAATATGGGTAGTACATTAGCTATCAACCCATTTCAAGCACCTCTAATAAAAACAGTTACGGAAGCGTGGGCAAACTATAACTTCTTTACAGGACAGCCTGTTGTACCTCATTATATGCAAAGTCTAGCTAAAGAATTGCAATATCGTCCCTCTACAAACAATCTATTTACAAAAATAGGACAAGAGACAAGGATGTCTCCATTGAAAATAGAAAATTCGTGGAAAGGATTGACAGGTACTTATGGTGTTTGGTTTGCTACTAGCTTAGACGGGTTGCTTAGAGAGAACCTCGATTTGCCTTCAAAAAGAGCCATGCGTATAGATGAAAAGCCTTTAATTGGTTCATTACTACTACCTCCAGAAATGAGAGGTCTTGAAAATGAGTTTTATGAACTACAAGATACTGTAACTAATCTAATACAAACAATGAATCAAATGGAAAAGAGAGCATTAAATTCTGGCGATCCATTTGCTTATAATTTGAGTGATAAATATAGAATAGAATATAGGGGATTTTTACAAGCATTAAACTCGACACTTGAGCAACAAGCAGAATTATTATCGCAATCGAGAGATAAAGAAGCAGAAGTTCTTAGAAGTAATATATTATCTGCACAAGAAAAAACAGAACAATTAACTGGCATACAAGCCACTCGTAACATAATTCTAAAAGATGCCAGAAGAAATAGGATTAATTTACATAAAGAATTAGATAGAGGTAAAGCAAGACCTTAAATATTGAATGTTCAATATTTAACGTCCTTGTCCTCTATATATTTTCCTCCCCCTCATTCTTCTCTGGTGCTTATTCATTGTTGAAGTTGAAATATTTTTAGTTCTAGATTGGCAAGTCTTTTTGGGAGACTTGATTTTTTCTATTAACATTGGTTGTCTAAATGTTCTTACCATATCAACGTTTCCTCCTTATTATTCGTTGTGAGTAACTCAAGCAGCGTTCCGGGCTTTTCTTCTCATCAAACTCTGAGCCTTATTTATCAATGGTTTCAGAGTCATTATCCGCAACGGATAGCCCCATCAGGTTTTTGCTGCGGCTTTTCCTGATTTTTTTCTTCTCTAATCCTATTGGTAAATCAATGGGTTTTATATCGTTCTTCTGATCTAAGGCGGGTTTCTTCTTCTTTTTCTTGAATAATCGCATTACTCCCTCTCTCATGTTTTAACGGTTTGATTTTAAAGAATCCTTTGTATTCTGGATAAATGTGCATAAAATACCTAGCGTAATAAGCTATCCAATCGTTTGATATCTTAAACGGATTCCCCTTGGTAACTATATCAGTTTCCCAACGTATGCGTTGTATTATTGCCCAATGACTGTAATTCTTCCTGCCAGACCTTATCGCTTGAAAAGTAAATTTCTGGAATAAATTCCATACCTGCGGGTTCTCTTTATGCCATGCCCACCACTTCTTTTTTTTATCTTCATGTAATGGAGTTAAATTCATCTAATAACTCCTTAAATTTTGCTCTCGCTTCTTTATCTTCTGATAACTCGGAACGACTCTCTACCCCAAGCCTTTCCCTTAACTCCTTCACAGCCTCTATCTCTGATTTAACTCCCAGAAAATCCCAGAACTCTATTTCCCGACACAACAACCCTGCTTGAGCGACTGCTTTCTTGCCTTCTCCTTTAATCTTTGGCATCACGGGTTCTTCTTGGTCATTGATAAGTACCATAGCTACTTGATACCGTGATCCCGTAGGTTGCCTAAACAAATCTTCGGGTACGTCTTCTGGATGTATGACTAGAGTTAAATTAACCCCCTTAACATCCTTCCTCATATAGCTTTGCACTGCCTCAAAAGACATAGCCATTTCTCTTATACTGCTCATTTTTACTCCTTCTTAGTTTTTATACACAGGTTATTCACAAACTCTTTTCCACTGCCTCTATGCGTTTACCCAGAAATTCCATAACGTTTACGGACATACTGTTACCCAAGGCTTCATATCTGGGTGCAATAGGGCATTGATCTGCCGACTTTCCCCGATAGGGGATTTGGGTGAAGTTATCGCTAAATCCTTGTAATCTCTCACACTCTAACGGGGTTAATCGCCTTATAATCTTATTCCTCGGTACAACCCCGTCCATATAAACTGAATGTCTATCGCCAGCAGTCAATGTATAGCTAACCCCTTCTTGATTTAATCCTATGCCGTTACAGTTGGTATTACCCGCCTGTATTGCCATTGGTTCATCTGGATTTATTACTAGATCAGTTGGTTCTTTCCAGTCTCTTGCTCGTACTGTACTTGCTATTTCGTCTTGAACGTACTTATCGCTTCTAGTAATGCGGTGCGTAGTGCTTCGGGAAGACGTTTCCCTTTGTTTTCTGCTCGGTTTATTATTCCTTGACAATGCTTCTCCGTCAAAAAGAACCTTGGCGGGATTTCGCCAGTCTCCAAGATATCCCACAACGAACACACGCCTTCGTCTTTGGGGGATTGCCCTTGGAAATCGTTCAGTTCTGACGTATTGAGTGTCAAGAACCCTGTAGGCGAACCCATACCCGAATTCCGCCAACCCTCCGAGGAAGGTTCCAAAGTCCCGTCCTCCTTCCGAGGACAAGACCCCAGTGACGTTTTCCCAAAGAATCCATGTCGGGCATAGTCTTTGAGCAAGGCGTATAAACTCAAGTGAGAGGTTTCCTCTATCTTCTCTAAGTCCTTTCCTAAGTCCCGATATTGAGAACGACTGGCAGGGAGTTCCTCCAACAAGGAGGTCTGGTGTGGTTTCTTGTATGTCATGTTTAGTTATCTCCGTAAAGTCTCCTAAATTAATTGTATTAGGATAGTGATGTTCAAGTACAGCAGAACAGAAAGGATCAATTTCGGAAAAAGCGATAGCTTCCCACCCTAAAGGTTCCCATGCAACGGTAGCCGATTCTATCCCGCTACAGACTGAAAGGTACTTGAACCTGTTTTTAGTCATTTTTTAAATATTGAACGTTCAATGTATAAATGAGACCACAGAAACGCCCTGTAACGTCCAAACTTGATGTAAGGAAGGGTAAGGGTTCAACGTAAAATCAACGTTTCTTAGCATTTTACCTTTTTAATAAGACGTTTTTTCTTGGCGGTTCAGAATTTGGGTATCTTTTAAAGAAGCGGTTAAGTAAAGTCTCTTTGGGTAAGTTCTTATAAACTGTCCAGCTTTTACCACCTTCCTTATTCTCCTCATAGTGAACATCCCCATTGTTAAATCTTGTTTCTATAATTCCTTTGTCACCAAGTATAGACTTAACTTGTTTTCCCCATTTTTCAGCTTGTAGTTTTTTATAGCGTTCTTCAACGGATTCTTTGTATTCAGTCATTTTTATCCCCCCTAGTGCCTAAATTATTACTATATTCTTTGTATGTCAACTTTGCCCAAGCCAAAGCATCCACCCCCTTTAATGCCCACCATAAACTTTCATTCCCCGTTGTATGACATTCCATGTGGTGCATAGCACAAAGGGGAACCGCAAACTCGTCTGAATTTTTGGTTGCCCACCCCTGTTGCTCTGCGTGACGTAAATGATGTGCGTGTTGTCCGACATTCCCACATATTAAACAAGGATGTGTTCGGACATACTTAAGATATGCACTAGAACGGTATTTCATCATCCGCTTCGGAAGTAGCTACGTTTTCTGCTACCTTCTTAGCTTCTTCTTTATTTACCCTTTCTCTAGGCATTTCTATTCTGGTAAAAAGGTACTCCGTGTACCCCCCTTTTTTGTTTTGCTTTCTAGAGGTTCTTTCCCAGATAGCAACATTTAACTCTACTTCTTCTGCACTACTATCATCAACAAAAGTATTTGCCATTTCCCTAACTAGCTTTTTAGGAAAAACAATCTTTCCCCTTTTGTCGGGATGATTTTTATTTTTCTTATAATCGTTAGAAAATATATTGCCTTGTGCTTGTATATATTCATCATTCATTATCTTCTTCTCCTTCTTCATTTGATAATTCTTCCTTTAACTCTGAAAGGTGTTTAAGCAATTCTTCATAAAGTTTTTTGTTATGTTCCTTAACCATAAGTATTTGCTTTCTGTTTATACCATGCTTCTCTTCATCTTCTTCATCTTTGTCGTTAATCAGTTCGCTCAATGATTTAACGTCTTTTGGAGGGAAAGCCTTTAGGCTACTCTTTAGAGAGTCAATAAAAAACTCTGGCGTCCAAGGTTTACCATTGAACAGAATCACATCTTCCTCTACCTCTTCCGTCTCTTCCACTATCTCTTCCTTCTTGGGTTTGACTTTAGCTTTAGGCTTTGCTTTAGGCTTGTCCTCTACCACAGGCATTTCTTCTTCGGGTTCTTCCCTATCCTCCAATTCCTCTCCACGATACACATGAGCACCCAAGCCAAACATACTTATACATTTGGTTAAACACCTCATTTTAGTATTGGCAACATCAGTTACGTCCCACTCTGTTTTAGCATTATTGTTGTGGTCTGTTATCGCTAACCACATACTACGACTTACACCTTTTATAGTGACGGTGCAGTGAACAGAAGCACTTCCGTTTGGATAAACCATACAATCCATTGTCCCGTGTACTGGGTTGTCAAATTCTTTAAATTCATAATCTACTTCTGGAAAGTATTTGTGAATTTCTTGCCACATATCAGTCCAACTTAAATAATCGAACCTACCTTTTTTATCTTTTATTTTATCCATGCTAACCTTATTCAAGGTGTCCCATATTTCTTTATAGTCTTTACTCATTTTCTTTGCTCCCGTTAGTTAATAAATTAAGTATTCCCTTTTTATTTGCTTTAACAAAATTCTCTTTAGATGTTGTATGTTTAATCTCTACCCCGTTTTTATTATAAGACAAGGCTATGTTTGTCTTGTCTTCGGTTAAGGTTATCAAAACCCCTGCTTTAGAGGCTATCTGCATAAAACCTATTATTGAACGTAAGTATTCTTCCGTGTTCTCTTCTATTGGATTATTGTCTTCATCAAGCTTCATTCTTCTTCCACTCTTTAAACTGGTCGCAGTATTCTGATACGGGACAATACCCTATACAAAAAGTTCTCTCCCCCTTACGTTCTTCTAAATAATAATCGTTATGATCGTTGTTTTTTAAAGCATTTTCAGCTTCTTCCTTATCGTCATATAGTTTGACGGCACTCTTCCTTCCTTCCTTCATAATCGCAAACTTGTCTCCCTTCGCCCACATTTCCTCTGCACTACAAGGCAAGATTGGTTTGCCCTCCATGTTGTCCTTTAATGCCTGTTGATGCAATAGCACCCTTTCTTCAACATATTTATCTTGTTCTTCGTCTGACCATAAAGGTATATCTATTACTTCTATAGGTGCCTTCGGATAATCTTTATTTTGTTGTGAACCGTTTTGTTTATAATCTCGGTAAATAGCTACGATCTGTAGCTTCTTAACCTTCAAACCTTTTGCCTTGCGTATTAGGTAAGCATAGCAGTTCAACTGCTTAACCCAATCGGGTTTAGGTTGTTCGCCTAGAATGACACTAAATACACCTACAAACTTATAGTCTTGTAGAGTAACCCCGTCCTCTTCTATAATCTGAACGTCTATTGCACCCGATACTTTCCACCCGTTGACTTCTTGGAAAAGTCTTTCTTCCGTTATAGTGTTCTCGTCTTCATCTATTCCCGTCTCTAATACGTTGTGCATGAGACTACCCAAAACCGCATAAAATCTGTCTGCTACATCTTCTACCAAAAACTTATCGAACTTTCTTTTTAAAACAAATTTTTGAGGTGCATCCTTAACATCTGAAATAGATATCACGGAGTCTCCACGACTATAAACAAGTCTTTGTACTAGATTAACGAAAACTTGGGGTAGTTTTGTTTTATTTGTTAGCTTCATTCAACCTTACTTGCTAAAACACCTATTCTGTCTAAAGTCTCTATGCACTTTTTCAGTTCCTTAATTAAGGTTTTACATTTCTTATCTGCTTCGTTGATATACTTCCTATCAACTCTAGTGTATTTATCTATTGAACGTTCAACCTTCATAGCTCGTTTACTTAATTCCTTTTTGTAAGTTTAAAATTTTAGTGTACTTATTTTGGTTTTTCTCCCAATCGTGCCTAATATAACCTTCTACAATCATAGATTTACTTTTGCCCGTAGCATACTCTAATTTTGATAGCATATTACTGCCTTCATCCGTTAGTCTTATGCTCACAACCTCTGTCTTTTTTGAAGTTTTCGACATCCTTTTTCTCCTTTGCTTTTTTTTCGATAAGTTCACTTAAGCCTTCATCACTTATAGGCAAGTCATTTTCCATAAGTTCGACTATGTAGTCTTTAATTCTGCTCATTGATTTGTCTCTAATAAAAATCTATAGTAGTAAGTCTAGATTATTTATGAAATAATGTAAACATATTTTCAATGTAGATTTTTTGTTAGGAGAATGACAATTAACTTAGAAGCAACAACCAAAATTGAAACAACAGTAGAGGAGTTAAGGTTTTCTATACTGGCACAAGCCATTAGAGATTTGTCTTCTACTGATCGCAAAAAAGTAGAAAAATCTATAGACTGGATAATATCAAAAGACTTTGACTTAATCTGTAAAGAACTAGATTTAGGTTCCGAAAGTCTTAGAGAATCCATGTTGGAAATATTGGGTATGACAAAGATAGAAATGAAGAAGGCTTGTGAAGATACTATTTCAACCCTTCGTGCTTCCTTATGGCAAAAGAAAACCCGCCTTTAAAGACGGGTTCATTGAAAGGATTTTTTAGATTTGTCTAGTTAATAACTAGCTAGTTATATACTAGATAGTTTAATAATAGTATTAGTTATGTAAGAGAGCAAGTAAAAAATGGAATCATTATTAGAAACGACAGTCAGAAACACCGACTTAAAAGGAGAAAATAACCCAGTTAGAATAAAATGTCCCGAATGTTCAAGTCAAAGAAAAAAGAAAAACGAAAGAACTTTATCCGTTACAAGGAAAGACGGTAAGTTTTTATATCAATGTTGGCATTGTAGTATTAGTGGAGCATTTAGTGAACGCCAGATTATCGGCATCCCGGAAAACAGTTCGGCACCAGTCGTTACGAAAAAAATGTCTGAAACTACTGATAACTCAACATTCCAAAAATTTATTAGTAAGCGTCATATTTCTCCAGAAGTGTGTGGACAACTAGGCGTTTTGTCTGACACGAAAGGATTCAATGGTTCGGGAGTTACAGAAGCGATTGGATTTCCTTACAGAAAAGACGGGGAAGTTTATGCTATAAAATGGAGGAGCATACCAGATAAAGGATTCACGCAAGAGGGATCGGCTAATACTTTTTTTAATATAGATAGATTAAATATTGAAGGTTCAATACTTATTTGTGAAGGCGAATTAGACGTACTTGCTATGGAACAAGCAGGAGTTAAGGTTCCCGCAGTATCAGTACCTAACGGGGCACCCATTAAGGTTTCAAATAACAGGGTTGATCCAAGTGAAGATAGGAAGTTTAGTTATGTTTGGGAAGCAAGAGACGTATTAGAGTCGTGTGAAAAAGTTATTTTGGCAGTAGACAATGACTCCGCAGGTTTGGCATTAGCAGAAGAATTAAGCAGAAGAATAGGTAAGGGTAAATGTTTGACGGTTACTTATCCCCAAGATTGCAAAGATGCAAATGATGTTTTAATTAAATATGGAGAAGATAAACTCGTTGAGATTGTAGAAGAGGCTAAACCCGTTCCAATCAAGGGATTGAATAGTGCTGAATTTTATGAAGAAAGATTACAAGATTTATATAAAGGAGGCGAGTACAAAGGTATTTCAACTGGCTTTGAATCATTGGACAGGCTTTACACCCTTTCAACGGGTATGTTGACAACAATTACTGGGATTCCTTCAAGCGGGAAATCGCAGTTTTGTTCTCAAATAATGTTAAATACTGCTGTGGAAAATGATTGGAAATGGTGCGTTTGTAGCTTTGAAAATCCTATAGAAATTCTAATTGCTTCTTTGTGTGAGATGTATGTTGGTAAGAGTTTTTGGGATTCTTCGGGAGATGATCCCGATATGAGAATGACAGAGGAAGAAAGACAAGAAGCATTGAAGTTTATTAATGAACATTTTGTGTTTATAGACCACATGGGAGGAGCCAGTTCTGATGTTAAATCTATAATACACTTAGCTCAAACTGCTTGTATGAGATTAGGAATTAGGGGTTTGCTTATAGACCCGTTCAACTTTGTAACTTTGCCTAAAGGGGAGAGTAGCGAAACTAACCAAATATCAAGGATGCTTACCGATATACAATTATTTGCGAAAAGTGCAGACATTCATGTAATTTATGTTGCTCACCCTCATAAAATGTACCCCGACTCCAACGGGGAAACACCCATACCTACGGGACATCACATATCGGGTAGTGCTTCATGGTTTGCAAAGACTGATCATGGAATTAGCATAGATAGGTCGTCTAATGGGGAAGTTACGATAATGTCTTGGAAGTGTCGTTTTCGTTGGCTTGGCGAACAAGGTATGGTTAAATTAGGTTTTGATGAAACAAGCGGAAGATATTTAGAACATTCGACTTTTGGTTACTACGATCCTAAAGGGTCAAATATTGAACGTTCAATGTATGATGATGAAGAAGAAGAAGACGACTCATGGCTTGAATTCTAAATTTAACGATTTAGGAAGTCCGTTTCTGCATCAGCATTTTATTATGATGCTAGAAAGATTAGGTAAGAGCGACAAGTTAATTCGCTCAAGAGTAAGAAATCAAACTATGTTTGATCTACTTCATGTTTTAGATTTAATAGACAATTATCAGCACTCTGCGGGAGAGTATTTATTAGAAATGGCTTTGAAAAGTGGTTACTTCCTTAACCCAATAAGTTATGAAACTCAGATACAAAAAAATTCCCCCCCTTCCTCCGCCTCAAACTATGCACTAAAAGCTTTGCGTATAACAAAACTTATGCGACTGTTAAGACGAAAGTTAGGGGAGGATTCTAATTATGTATTTAACGTGGTAGTGTTAAATTACCAAGTAAATACACAAGACGATTTAGATTTAGTTAAAAAAGGTCTAGACGTTATTCAAGAGTATCTTGGTATCGGTTATCAGCCGAACCCGTCTGCTTCTCTAGCTCTGCAATCTGTGGGTCGTGCTTCTTAAGCATATGTAAAACTTGACCCGATATGCTTCGGCTTTCTTCCTCTTTTAGTTTTTCTAAATATTCTCTTGTTTTGACAGTACATCTTATGTTGATGTAAGCGTCCTTGTTTTGTTTTTTTATAGTCATTGTACTGCTCCAGTAAAATTTAAGTTAGATTTAACAATATCTTCCCACATCACAATAAAGGTTTCCCTTTCAACGTATATTCCGCAGTAAGGGATATCCCAATAAGGTACTTGGGTATGTTCGTGTAACCAATGGTAAGCTTCTTCCGTATGTGGATGAAGTAAATAAACACCCCCTCCACCTTCTAACGTAAAATCAGCTACAACATCATCAGTTTTTTCATAATAACCTTCCATTAATATACCTCTCTAAAATTAGCAGGAACGTAAGGCACTACATTTACAGAGTAACCTAATTGCTTAATTGTAGACAAGTGATAGCCATTAAAAGTTTTAGTACCTGTAAGTTTAGCAAACTTTTTAGCTTCATCACAAAAAGGGTAACAGTGGTCATTACCGAAATTGCTTTTCCAGTAAACATTTATTTTTTTATCCATTAGATAACTCCTTTCTTTTGATTGCAAAAAAACCAAATCCTTTTTTGCCTCGCAAAGTATATTGGTCTTTTTCATTATCCTTTCCCCAATAGATAGCTATTCTATAACTATTAGGCAAAAGCTCTTTTAAGTCTTCTCCGTCAACAATAGGTACTTCTCTGTTTCCAAAGAATATGTTAGATTTTTTAGTTATCATCTAAACACCTCTCTTTTAATTTTTCGTAAGTATCAAAAGCATTATGAAAAAGGTCGTAGTCATTTATCCACTCTATCAATCCTTCTCTAGTTAATATTTGAAAACTCTCTCCACTCTCATGGTTATAAATATGTATTGGTTTAAAATCTTCCATTAGTTTATCCATTGTTATTTACCTCCTTTCTTTCAGTTTCCCAATCTAAAATATCAAGATTAAACTTCTTGGCGATATCAAGAGCCTTGTTAAATCTCTTTTTATCTATCTTAGATGTTTTTGCTGACCCAATAAACTTTAGATTTAATTGTTCAAGATACAATAGGATTCCATGACTCATTACTTCTTTCTCTAGTTTATCCATTGTTATTTACCTCCTTTATATAAATTACCAAATAAAAGTTTCTTTTCTTCGGGTTTACCGTGTTTCCAAATAGCTTTAAATAATCTTTTGATTATAGTTTGATAGCTTACTCGCTTGAAAGTACCCGATCCCTCATAAGTTTCTGTTTCTTGCTTCGACCTTATAAGGCGAATAGTAACTCCTTCGTCTCGGAACATATCTAAACATTGTTGAGCTTGTAAAGCATACTTACCATTTTTCCACCTACCTTTAAAATTAGGGTCGCTTAGAATTTCTGTATCTTTAAAGATGTCTCCGAAAGTACTTAAATCATCATACATAAATCCTGCAAATCTTTCCCATGACTCTTGGTCAGAAGGAATTTTTTTACTCTTTTTTTCATCAGCTTCTTCAACTGCACCGTTAAGTGCTTTTGCTATTTGGGTATTTCTATTACCAGTAATTTCTTTTACTGTCTTTGAAATATCTAAACTAGCCTTAACCTCTTTTTTGGATTCAGCTTTCTTTTTGGGTTTAGCTTTCTTCTTGGGTTCATCCCATTCAATATCCCACTCAACAACCGCAACCTGTTTCCAAGTAACGGATGCGTTAGGATGATATTCCCAACGTGGATTACCTAAGATGTCTTTTACATCTATAGCCTTCACTCCTTGTGTATTAAAGTTTCTTAGTATTGCTATGGTATCTATTTCATCCCTAAAAATACCAACCACCGTATAGACTCTAGCCTTGAGTTTATTTTGAGGCATTTTATTTTCTACCTCTCCATAATGATCTGCAAGTTTTGTCCATATTTGGTTTTCTTTTACTGTTATTTCTTTCATATATTTGTCCAGTTTCCCAGTGTTACCCGGTTGTTAATAAAATTAAATATTGAACGTTCAATATTTAACTGCCCTGTAGACGAGATATCCGCAACGGATAATTTAAAATATGTTTACCGGGAATAATTCCCTCACATACCTATCGGGTTCTCTCTCGCTGGTTTTTATCTCGTCTATATTGGAACGTTGACGTTCCCCTTTATCTACCGTCAAAGTAGATAAAGGGCAAAATCAATCCCTTTTTTTGATTTTCGGCTTAAATGCGTAGCCATAGAGAGCCGATCTCTAGGGCAGGAGGGGTAGTAGTACCCCCCCAAAATAGCCTTTGCCCCAAAACCAGTTAAATAAACTTGAACCAGTTTTGGTTTAGTGATTGTCTTTTTTTTACTACTATCATCACTTCTTTTTTTGTATAGCGTATTCTTTCTCTACAGTTCCTACTTGTTTGCTTCCTCTAAAATGTGATTTAACAAAAGCAACCTTCCCCCCTTTAGACAATCTTCTTAAATGCCCTCTAACAGAATGAAATGCTTTAGCCGAACCGTTACCACCATGACCACTAGAAGCATTACCGTAGAGATCAAGCTTCAATACTTTATGTTCCCAAGCAGGTCTTGTTAATAAATGACTAGACTTGTACCCATGAGTACCGCCCATATGTACACCAGTTTTTCCCTTTACTGTTTTGCTATTAGATAAGGCGGGATAACTAAGCAATAGATTAAGGTAGAACCAAATTTTTAAGGTGCTTTTTTCCGTTTCTTCAAAAAATACAATATCATCCTTACTAATATTAGTATTTCTATATCTTCCTCCGTGAAATCTTTCTGAGTTTAATGTTACTCCCCAACTAAAAGGAGTACTACTCGCATTATTCCCTTTGTCTATCCAATACTCGCCTTGTGGGTTTATCATATAAACACTAGGATCAATTATGAATGTACTTGCCAATGTTTTATTTCTTAAATTTTTCTTAGCGTATATTGCATGAAACATACCGTAACTTTTAGTATTTTTCTTACGACCTAGCCTTCTAAAGAAAAAATTAAATTTATATAAGTATGGGTTAATGGTACGGACAGCATCAGTAGTTTCTTCTAGATAAATATTGTGTATATGATGTACGTCTTCAAACTGAATAAAAGTTTTTTCGTAAGGAAGGAATATCTTTATGTCTTGTGCAACATTTTCTATTTCTTTTGGGGTTAAATTTTCAGCTACATTAGAGTCAAAATCTAAATAAAATTTGTTAGCATCTTGTATCTTTTTTGACATTTCCTTCAAGGAAAGTTCTAAATCAAGATAGGAATTAGGATCGTTCTCATAGTCAGATTTCACATATTTAGCAAGTAAAAATTCTTTGTTAAATTTATAGGGATCATTAGTCATTAACCAATGAGCCGATAATAATTTCTCTTTTACTGTTTGATAAAGTTTCATAATAATTTCCTTTCAATAATATTTCATTAAAGTATCTGTTTGGATCAGATACAAAAAAAGCGAGGGATAGACTTTTACATCTATCCCTCACTAAGAGAATGTTGAAACAACAATTTATTTCTGCTCCCAATGTTTCAACTTAAACCGCTTCTCTCAAACAGTCCGTATATGGAGGGGAGCATTATTCTTTAAGCAACTAAAAATATTTCATTAATATCTAAGTTTTTATTTAGATGCACCTCTATAGAATAATCCTTAACCAATAGAGGGTTTTCTATTCCCTCTTCGGGATAAGGGTCTTCAAGTTCCCAGTCTTCAAACTCTCTTCCTTCCCAAAGAAAGTGCCTATAAGAAATAGCTAAATCGCTATTTGTATAGTCTGAATGTTCTTTGAGCAAAACAAAAAGATCATTGTTTATTGAAGTTTGGTATCTACTAGAAAATTTTATGGGAGGGTTATCAATATACTTTTTTAATTCATTAGAAGATTTTTTAGTAGCTTCTTCTATTGAATCTCTAAGTTTAGCCTTCCATGTTCCGTTATTAGGAAATGACGTAATATTAATATGAGTAGCCATATTATTTACCCCACTCTAAATCATAGTTACTTGCACAAGTGGCACCGTAACCAACTTTCTTACTTCTTTCATCACTCAATTTTCTATGACAAAAACTACAAGTACCAGTTAGCTTGCCGTACTCACTTGCAACCTCCGCAGGATTAGAGCCTAATCTAGTTAATAGATCAGTTAGTTCTTTCTCAACTTCTTTTCCTTCGGGATAAGTAAACAGTTCTCCCTCTTGAGTTATCCTTCCGTAATAAGCTGATCCAAACTTACCGCCTGTCAACTGTAATTGACCCGCATATTTTGATCTGTCCGTAGCTTTATAGATACATAGATCAGCTTCATTAGGCAATTTAAACCACAATTTAGGAAAACCTTTGACCTTATTCATAAGTTTTACTACACCACTCATATTAACGACTTTGGTACTTTCACTTAGGAAGTTTGGTTTCTTAGGGTTCTCTACTTGATCCACGATCTTAGCAATACAACCCCATTGTTTTTCCGAAAGGTCGCCCTTCTTTTCCAACTGTGTAATCACACTATTGGCAAAGTTAGATTCCCACTCACTAAGACTACCTTCTTTTGAGAAGTGTCTTAGCTTTTCCATATTAGTTTTAGGTATTACTTCACTCACTTAGTACCCCCTCGATTTTATCTAAAGTTTCTTGACCACTACTAGATAGTCTGTCGTAATCAAAATACAGATCATCTACCAATGATTTAACTTTATTAAGTTTTTCGGTATATTCTTTAAGGCTTTTACTCACTAGATAGCTCCAAATATTCTTTCGTAGCCAACATTGTGAAAGCACCAGTTAGGTAAGAAAATAGACTAAAAAATATAACATGACCGAACCCCACAAAATTAAATAAATAATTTCCCACATAGAGAGTTAGAAAAAGTGAACTCATACCACACACTATATACGCAACTAAAAAATTCATTTAGCCACCTCCATAAATTTAGTTATACACATTGAAGCTTCCGCTTCTTTATGAGTACCGAACAGTACCCATAAAGAAACGACCTCCTAAGAGGTCGCTCCGCTTTTATTTTACAAATACTGTATTAAGAATTTTTATAAAAGCATTTACCTTCGCTCTCTTTTTAGCTAAGTAAAATTTTCTTTTCTTATTAAGATTTTTCAATCTTATTCTTTTTTGTTTTCTATTCATTATTTTTCTCCGTAATAATTGATTAGTTTTTCTTTCGCTTCTTTTGAAGTTTCACAATTAGATTCTAGTGTCCGAACCCAAGTGTTTCTATATTCTTCCATTTCTTCTTCTGTAGAGTTTAGCCAGTCTCTTAAACTTATTTTCCAGTAAACAGATGCACCAGTTTTATATATCATTCTGATTCTTTCAATTTTATAGTCTCCGTAAATCCATATATTAGATTTTCCGTAACCTAATTCTCCTTCAAGTTTTTCAAATTTTAGATTTTTCATTATTTTTCTCCTTATAGTTCAAAGGGGTTGAAGGTATCTTGAAAATCCTCTTCCCCTAAAATAATAATCTCTTCGTCCCCTCCTTGATATCCGCTCCTCTCTAAAGCATCTTCGTACTTAACGGAACCGATTTGCTCTTTTATCTTTGCTAAGTCTTTGGGGTTATCAATATGGAGCCACGACCTATTGGCAAGGCTATCATCTATTTCATATTGAATTCCCTTGAGATTAACAGTAGTTCTATCAAAAAAAACTATAGTGTCTTGTTTAAATATTTTCATTTACTGCCCTCCCCGTTTAGTGTCTTTAAAACCCAATCTATACACTCCTTTTTGCTATGAAAAGAATAAATTTTTTCTTTATCTTTATCAGAAGCAATCCAATAATCACTCCCTCCCCCGTTGCCTTCTAAAAAAGATACTTCCCAACTTTCGTTATTGGCACTAATTGTAAATTTTTCTATTGTTTTCATTAATTTTCTCCTTAGTTATACACATGAAGCTTCCGCTTCTTTATAGATACTCTTTTTCTTTACTACTATCATCATTTTCTTTTTCGTGAGTACCTATAAAGAAACGACCTCCTAAGAGGTCGCTTACTTTATAAATTTTAGATGACTTGTCATCTAGTTAAATATTGAACGTTCAATGTTTAATTGGGATAGCCGTCAAATATCCGCAACGACTACCCCAAAAAACGCCCACCCATATCCAGTGAATCTATTGTAGTTACATTTCCAACTCAATGATTTCTCCGTACCTATCTAAACCGCAATACTTGATACACCAATTATCATAATTAGGAATTAAGCACCAACCTACAGGATAGTTAGGTTCAATGGGAACGTGACATTCTCCGTCAGTTAGCATTAGTAAGCAGGAGGGAGTAATACCTTCTTGTTCAATCCAATCAGTTACTACTCTAAACTCCGTACCACCGTAATACCTTGACGGTTTCATTTTGAAGTTATCTCCCGCATCAAGTTCAACAACTTCGTTAAGTATGCCAGTAAAATAACAAATATAGATTTTTTCAAAACCTACTTGTTCTACTATACTTTTCATGCACCCTTCAAAAAGAGATACATATACATCCCTAACAGATGAAGATTGATCAACACCAATAACTAAAGTATTAAGTTGATCTTTGTCTTGTGAAGGAAGATACATACCTTCGGCTATGTATCTTCTGTTTGGATAATTCCATGTGAAGTCAGATGCAATAGAATCTTGAGCTAAATTCAATAACTTTTCTCTCCAGTCTACTTTATCTTTAACATAACCCTTAAGGTCTTTTGCAAAATCAGAACCGCCAGTACCCCTAGCCTTCGCTCTCATTTCAGATTGAACAACATCAACTCTAAGTTCTTCAAGTTTTCTTTCAGTTTCAGCTTCAGATAACTCTTTGCCTTCTTCTGTTTTCTGTTGTTCAACTTCTCCTAAAAGCTTACCGTACTTCTCTTCTATGAAATCATCAATAGAAGAACCAGTACCCGAACCTTGAGAGTCTTCTTCGTCCTCGTCCTCTTGACTGTTAGAACCAGTACCCGAACCGCCCTCTCCCTCTTCGCTAGAGTCTTCTGAGCTTTGAGCCGAACCGTTGCCTTCGCTTGAATCTTCCGATTCAGAAGACTCTTGTTCGCTTTGAGAGTTAGCTTCCTGTTCCTCTTTCCACTCTTCAATTTCTTCGTGAACCGTCTTGTAGATAATTTCTGCACTAGCATTACCAAACTTATCTTCATCATCAAATAGACCGCCTTCGGGAAGAATAAATCCTTCCTTAAGTAAGATGCTATTGATAGCGTAATCACAAGCAATATTCCAAGAAGTAGAATCACGTTCTTGTCCGTGATTCTGTCTCAAGTGATGCCCGTTAGTAACGTGCATTATCTCATGTGCAAAAACTCCTACGACTTCTGCTAAAGGTAATTCTTCAACCCAACTAGGATTAAACTTAATAACCTTTCCGTCTGTCGCCATAGTTTTTACTGATGAATCTTCGATTAACTTTAACTTCATAGCAACATTACCAAAGAAGGGATAACCAGTGACTAGCCTTGTTCTAGCCTTAGTCATTATGGCTCTTGCTTTTGTCTCTGTCATATTATCCCCTCTAGTTTGTCTAAGATATCATTAGCTTCATCACTAGCCTTAACCAACTTATCCGCTTTACCTTTATCTTTTCTAAGATCAGATGCACCGTCTATATCGGCTATAGCTTCCTTAAGATTTGTGCTTACTTCGTACAATTTTTCATTGTCGTTAAAGTTCCAAGAATCAAATTGATCTATGGCATCTTTAACTTTAGTAAAAGAATTGTCTCTGAAAGTTTTATCTTCTTTAAGACAGTCGGCTAAGTGAGTTAAAAGAACAACCATATTCGTTGTAGCTTGTTCCGTTGCTTCTTCTATGGTTGATCTCTCTCTTACTTGTACCTCTAAAGTTTCAGCACCGCTCACTCCGAATCTCGGATCAAGCTTTTGGTCGTCTCCTCTCCCGACATAAGCTTCTTCGGGAAGACTCTCTATAACATATCTACATTCATATAGATTAGCTAACTCTTCCTTAGAAGGATAATCATTAGGATTAAAGACTCCCTTCAACTCTTCTTTAGCACTCTCAATAATTGTGTCCCAGTCTTCAACAATCTGCTTAACTTTCCTTTCTCTTTTGTCAGCATAATCATTGAATCTCGCAACGAATTTGTCGTGCAATTCTGTCGGTAAAAGGTGCTTCCCTTTACCGTCATAAGGCACACAAAATCCCTTGCAACCAGTACCCACTGAATAAAAGACATGATTCCTTATCTTCTTATCAAGGGTTTCAATGCTCTTAAAAGAGCCTTCATTGATAGCAACCAGTTTCTTAGAAGCACTGACAACTCTAGGATCAATTCCATATTTATCAGTAAGTTCTCCAGCAAGTCTCTTATCAACTTTTCTCGGACTCCACTTCTTTAAAACAAGTGATACCAACATAGCTTTTTCATTAAGTTTCATAACTACTCCTTATGACAATAAGTCTTTAAAATCTTGTGCAAATTTTATGTACTCTTTTGTCTTTGTTATTTGTGGATAAAGCATAGCTATATCTCTCATTGTTATAACTGCGAACTCTTGACTCATTTCTTCTCTCGTAATGAAAGTAATAATGTCGCCAATATTATTAGCAGTCGCCCTATTTGCTAATGCACCCGTAATTGCATAATTAACTGCGGGATTGTCGCCTATAGGATATGTCTTTGGCTTCTTCAATATTTCCTTGATATCGGGAAGTTCCCTTGCCGTTTTCATAAATCCTATGAACTCCGTACCTGCTCCGTCTCCTACAGTTCCCTTGATCAACTCCTCTTCAATCTTTCCCTTTTCGGGGTTAGCCTTGATGATATTAGATGCGAATTCCCAAGTTCTCGGACTCGCCCAAGCTTTTGATCTAGTATCTTCGGGGAAATCATACAATAGTTCGGGACGGTATCTTATAAAGGCAATCACATTAGGATCAATGTTTCCTTCTGTTATCGCCCATTCATACCAGTCATTCTCATTAACTTCTAATTCCAAGTTAATGAACCTATTAGCCAATGCACTATTCATCTGATTAGCACCTGCTCTGTCCGATACTCTGTTACCCGCACCAATAATCACAGTATCTTTAGGCATGATATATTCTCCAATTCTTCTGTCCTTGATTAATTGAAATAATGCCTTCTGAACACTAGGTGAACCATGCACCAGTTCATCTAAGAATAGAATTGATTTCCCGTCAGCTTCCGTAGGAAGAAAAACGGGAGGATTCCATTTAGTTACACCGTTCTCAACTGACGGTACCCCTCTCAAGTCTACGGGATCAAGTAAAGATACTCTTACATCAATAACTTTATAACCTAGACTCTCGCCTACTTTAGTTATGATTTCAGATTTTCCTATACCTGCCCCGCCCTCGATATAAACGGGTTGATTCAACCCGATTACAGTTTCTAGAGTTTTCTCTAGCTCTTTTGGTCTAAGCATAATTGCTCCTTTTAGTTATACACGATTAATAAATATTGAACGTTCAATGTACGTTCAATAATACTTGAAGCTTCCGCTTCTTAATGAATACCTTTTGAGTACCCATTAAGAAACGACCTCCGTAGAGGTCGCCTCCGTTCTTTAACCCTTCTTTAAACAATCGCAAGGGTAATGTTTAAGAGCAGGAAGAGAAAACAAACTCATTGTCATTTTCTCACCTGTACCTAAACAGTGCTTACAATTTTTGTCTGCTTTTGGATTTAGTTCCATAAATTTTTCTCCATACGTTATTCTGCATCTATAAGTTTGCCAACACCGACACCCTTCATACAATCACAAGGGTAATTAACAACCTCGACAGGCATTAAATTAATTCCCGATTGTATGCCAGTTCCCGAACATTTCTTGCAGTCTTTATCTGCTCTCGGATTTAGTTCCATTATTCCACCTCCTTTTCTAATTTTTCCTGTCCCCACGTTAAACCAAAAGACATAGTAGATTCAAAAGTTCCGTCTTTGTTTTCTCTAATTAAATTAAAGTGATCGCCTGTTCCTTTAGCTACCGTTACTGACTTAGTTCCTATTTGCATTGAACTTAGTTTGCCGTATCTTTTTTCTATTTGATTTTTTGTCATAGTTTCTCCTTAGTTATACATTGAAGCTATTGCTTCTTTATGAGAGCCATGTTCCACATGAAACATACCTCCCATAAAGAAACAGTCTCCGTAGAGACTGCTTCCGTAGATGTTTACCACACACTACGTTTGATTACACTTTCAGAACCCCTGTCTACAACTTTGAATCTGTAACCGTTATTAAATTCCCACTTATGTTGTTCTTCAATAGAGTTCTCCGCACCTTCATAAGAAGTATGACTAGAAACTAGCCACCAATCATTCAAAAATTCTGGTTTATCTTTTTTGATTTGCTCGTAGTGAGGATGTTCTTCGGTGTATTGCTTGACCACTCTGAATCTAAGCACTCTTTCTTCATAATATTCTTCTGACATAATTTCTCCTTAGTTATACATTGAAGCCTTCGCTTCTTTATTGATGCCGAACAGCACCAATAAAGAAACGACCTCCGTAGAGGTCGCCTTCTTCTTCGCCACTTACACCATGACTTGCCCCTTCCGCTACTAAGCATCTCTCTTTAAAGTCTGTCTCTTTCCTTTTCAGAACCGTATCACGCAACACCGATCCGTTGCTGACTGATTGCTCAATCTATTGTGTCTCTCTTCTTGTACTAAAGTCTTTCTCTAAATGAGTAAGCTTTTTGCTTACTGACCTAATCTGACCGTCTCTTATTTTTCTTTCCTCGTAGGTTTTACAATAACTAAAGAACCCTCTCGGTTGTACGTTGCTGTTCTGTCCTAGCTGTCACTCCTCGACTCGGAGCGGAAAGGCACTTGTTTTTTGGTCGGTGCCGTCCTTGTCCGACTGGGTTGTCTCTATTTCAAAGAGGGTTGTCACTCGAACCCCAATCCCGATTCGCTTCCTTCAGTACCCTAGACTCGTTATCCGTCCTTTGGAATTCCCCGATTCGGGGAGCAGTCTGTCTGAATTCGAATCTAGTATATCAAATGTGTTACAAAGAACAACAAAAACATACAATATATATTATGTGTATGTTCTATGTATGTTCGCAAAGGACGGTTTCAAACTGTCCGTAGGACAGCTACAATTAGAGACTATGACAAACAAAGTAAAAGACATACATGGGTTAACACCTAAACAGGAAGTATTTGTACAGGAACTCCTTAAAGGGAGTTCAGCAAGTGAAGCTTACAGAACTGCTTACAATGCCAAAGGAATGAAGGCTAGTGCTATCCATTGTGAAGCAAGCAAACTTAAAAGTTCCCCAAAGGTTTCCCAAAGGTACAAGACTCTATTGAAGAGGAAAGAGGAGTATGCACTAACCTCCTCGCTCTCTCTAAGGCACCTAGTCTTAGAGAGACTAAGAGAAGAAGCATTAGATAAGGGTAACAATGAATCAGCTAGGATCAGAGCGTTAGAACTCTTAGGCAAGACATCAGACGTTGGTCTCTTTATAGAGAGGATCGAAACTACTACAAAAGATAGAACTCCCGAACAAGTAATGAATGACATAGAAGAGAAGCTTCAGAACGTTATGGGGAAAGATACACAATAGAATCTGAACTTTGAACGCTACCCGGAGGACGTTCAGACTCTAAAGATATGGCGACATTTAAAAGAGATCAGAATACAAAAGAACAATGCAACATAAGAAGAACAAATATTGAACGTTCAATATTTAAAGGCATATATCCACAACGACTATAAAGGCACTCCAGACCATCAGAATATTTTCCCCCCTATAATTATGATAGTAAGTAAGTAATCACTATCGCTGAAAGACCTTATATAGAAGCTCAGAATTCAGAACCATACCCTACCCGACCCCCCCATTTTGAAATTTTTTTGATCTGCTCGGGTACACACTAATTTGCTCACTAATTTCCAAATATTTTCATAAACCCCGATTGGCTTGTTAATATACGCTTAACTTTCGCTAAACGTTTGCAAAACGTTAGAGTCTCATACATAATGGGGGTATATATGTATTCTAAAGACGAGTTAATCATTATGGGTGTCGCTGTTGGTTTTCTTATCTGTGCAGGTTTAGTCATATGACTCCTAAACAATTAAAGGTACTAGAAGCAATAGAATCCTACTGGGAGACACAACACTGTGGTCCGTCATTAGAAGCAATAGCAGAGATGGTCGGAGTTTCTTCTCGGAGCACAGTTCATGCAATCGTGAAGAAGTTAGAAGAGGATGGTTGGATAACCATGCAACCCAAACGCTGGCGAACCATGATGTCGGTTAGAAACTCCCCACTTCAGAATTTACCCCCTACCTCCCCCACTACCCCCGTAGTTGAAAAAAAAATTTCGGAGCCAGTTCAAACCCGAACATTAGATGAACAAAAAGAGGGCGGGCTCGGCTCGCTAATTGAGGAACCTGAGAAAGACGAACTTGAAGAAATGTTTGGAAAACACTTGACGAACATGAGAAGGTAGGTATGATTGCTAAAATCTCGGAGTATATTGTCTTTATTACATTACTACCTAGTTATAAACTAAGTAATAATATAGTTAGTTATATACTACCTAGTTATACACTAAGTCCCCGTAATCCTTTCATCATTCTCTACAAAAAATCTATGTAGGTTGCGGGGACTAATTTATGAATAAGTATTTACAAAAGATAGAACAACTGCCTGACCATGAAAAGAAAGTTTTCTTAGGTCTGTTGGAAGAATACGAACAAGCACAGAACAGAAAGGACTGTAACGAACACTTCCTTAGTTTTGTAAAACATTCTTGGAAAGCTTTTATAGAAGGCTACCACCATACTAAAATGGCGGATGCTTTTAATCGAGTAGCACGGGGTGAGCTTAAAAGGCTGATTATCAATATGCCCCCCCGACATACAAAATCAGAGTTTGCCTCGTACTTACTACCTGCTTGGTATTTAGGAAAATACCCTGACAGAAAGATTATTCAAATTGCTCATACAGCAGAACTGGCAGTAGGCTTTGGACGTAAGGTAAGAAACTTAGTAGGTTCAGAAGATTTTAAAGAGGTCTTTCCTAAAGTGGCTTTGCAAGCCGACTCTAAAGCTGCTGGTCGTTGGAACACTAACAAAGGCGGAGAATATTTTGCGATAGGTGTGGGCGGTGCGGTAACTGGTAAGGGTGCGGATGTACTCATCATTGACGACCCGCATTCAGAGCAGGAAGGACAGAGCGGTGATCCTCAAGTATTTGACCGAGTGTACGAATACTATACTTCGGGTCCCCGTCAGCGTTTGCAACCGGGAGGCTCTATCGTAATTGTAATGACTCGTTGGCACAAAAGGGATTTGACGGGACAGATAATGAAAGCCCAAGCTCAAAGAAAAGGTGTAGACGAATGGGAGGTTATAGAGTTCCCCGCTATATTACCTTCAGGAAAAAGTTTATGGCAGGAGTTCTGGGATATAAAGGAACTAGAAAAGTTAAGATCGGAACTGCCTGTATCGAAATGGTCGGCTCAGTACCAACAAGACCCTACTTCAGAAGAAGGAGCTATTGTAAAACGAGAGTGGTGGCAAAATTGGGAATACGATAACCCGCCACAGTGTGAATTTATTATACAGTCTTGGGACACAGCTTTCCTTAAGACTCAAAGGGCTGACTATTCAGCGTGTACAACTTGGGGAGTCTTCTACAAAGAAGATGAAGGCACGGGAATATTACAACCTAATATTATTTTGTTAGATGCTTTTAAAGACCGTATGGAGTTTCCAGCATTAAAGAAAAAAGCATTTGATCACTGGAAAGAATGGCAACCAGATGCCTTTATCGTGGAAGGTAAGGCGGCTGGAATGCCCTTGATCTTTGAACTACGCCAAATGGGAATACCTGTATCTGAATATACACCCAGTCGTGGTAACGATAAGATAGCAAGGGTGAATGCTGTAGCTGACCTATTTGCATCAGGTGTGGTGTGGGCACCAGAGAAAAGATTTTCTGAAGAAGTTGTTGAGGAATTCGCTGCATTCCCTAGCGGGGATCACGATGACTTAGTAGACTCTTCAACGCAAGCGTTATTACGCTTTCGACAAGGGGGTTTCATTCCTCTTTATTCTGATGAAGAAGAGGAAGAGTTACCGATTAGAAGAGCAGATTATTATTAAAAGGAGCAGTTATGTGGAAAAAACTAAAAACTTTTTTAAAGTGGGCAGTAGCTAAACCTGAAAAGAAAGAAGTAGTATCTTCTGTAATTCGTAAGAAAGAGCCAGAGGTAGTTGTAAAAAAACAACCTGTAGCTCCGAAACGAGCCAGAACTAAAAAGGGAAGGTATGTAGGTGATGATACTTCTACACCTGATGTCAATGAGGCATGGGTTGGTGGTCAAGCACCCAGCAAGAGCGGTTTAAAAAAGAAAAAGAAAAAAAAGAAAAGGAAATAAATGGCTGATAAACCGCTACAAACACCAGAAGAGATAGCTAAAGACTCTCCTTTGGAGATACTTATATCTAATCCAGATGAGTTGGCTATAGCAACTGAAGACGGTGGTATGTTAATTGACTTTGATCCTGAATCGGAAGATTTGAGTGACGAGTTTAATGATAACCTTGCGGAACATATGGACGAAAATGATTTGGAATCACTTGGTTCAGAGTTGGTAGGCTATTATCTCGGAGACAAAGAGTCTCGTAAGGACTGGGAAGATACTTATATTAAAGGTTTAGACCAATTAGGTTTAAAGATAGAAGAAAGAACAGAACCTTGGGACGGAGCTTGTGGTGTGTTTCACCCATTATTAACAGAAGCAGTAGTGCGTTTTCAAGCACAAGCTATTACAGAAGTATTTCCGCCTAAAGGACCCGTAAGAACTCAGATAGTTGGACAGGTAGACCAAGAAAAAGAAGAACAGGCAAACAGAGTAAAGGATTATTTAAACTATCTTTTAACTGACAAAATGACGGAGTACAGAACAGAAACAGAAAAGCTTCTGTTTAATTTACCTTTAGCTGGTTCTGCTTTCAGAAAAGTTTACTTTGATCACAATATGGGCAGACCGTGTTCTATGTTTGTTCCAGCCGAAGACTTTGTAGTGAGTTATGGTGCCTCTGATCTAACTACCTGTGAAAGAGCAACTCATGTAATGAAGAAGACCGCTAATGAAGTAAGAAAATTACAGGTCAATGGATTTTATAGAGACGTTCAATTAGCAACTCCATCTGATGTAGTGGATGATATTAAAGAGAAATATAATCAATTAACTGGAGATAGTGCTAATTACGATTATGACCAACGACATACATTGTTGGAAATAATGGTGAACTTAGATTTAGAAGAGTTTCCTGATATGAAGGACGGAGAGCCTACTGGTATAGCTCTCCCCTATATCGTAACGATTGAATTGGCATCAAGGAGCGTTCTCTCTATCAGAAGGAATTGGTATGAAGAAGATGAACAAAAGATGCCAAGACAACATTTTGTTCACTATCAATATCTCCCCGGACTAGGATTTTATGGATTCGGGCTTATTCATTTAATTGGTGGAATAGCAAAATCAGCAACTAGCTTGTTACGACAATTAGTGGATGCTGGTACGCTCTCCAACTTACCCGGTGGCTTAAAAGCTAGAGGGTTAAGAATAAAAGGAGACGATACTCCAATCATGCCCGGAGAGTTTAGGGATGTGGATGTTCCCGGAGGTGCTATAAGAGATAATATTACCTTCTTGCCTTATAAAGAACCGTCTGGGGTCTTGTATCAGTTATTGGATAACTTGGTAGAGGAAGGAAGAAGATTCGCTTCAGTTGCTGATATGAAAGTAGCTGACATGAATAATCAGGCTCCTGTAGGAACAACTCTGGCTATATTAGAACGTTCTATGAAGGTTATGGGGTCAGTACAAGCAAGAATTTTTGCTTCAATGAAACAGGAATTAAAGATACTTTGTTACATTGTTAGAGATTTTGGACCCGGAGAATACCCATACGATATAGAAGGAAAAGAATTATTAGCAGAAGATTTTGATGACAAAATAGACGTTATACCTGTTGCCGATCCAAATGCTTCAACTACTGCACAAAGAATTATGCAGTACCAAGCAGCTTTACAATTAGCACAACAAGCACCGCAAATGTATAACATGGCGGAATTACACCGTCAGATGCTGGAAGTATTAGGTATTCGTGATCCAGATAAGATTGTACCTTTAGAGGACGACATACAGCCTCTTAATCCCGTCTCTGAAAATATGAATATATTAAACGAAACACCAGTGAAGGCGTTCATGTATCAAGATCACGAAGCCCATATCCAGACGCATATGGCGATGGCAGATGATCCTAAGATTAGGGAGTTAATTGGTCAAAGTCCAAATGCTAAATCAATACTTGGAGCATTCTCTGAGCACGTTACGGAACATATTGGATTCCAATACCGTAAGGAAATAGAAAAACAACTGGGCGTACCGTTACCACCGCCAGAAGAACCACTTCCAGAAGATATAGAAGTGCGTTTATCTAAATTGGTAGCAGAAGCAGCAGATAGAGTATTAAGTAAAGACATCGCAGAACAGAGACAAGAAGAGATTCAAGAGAAGATGGAAGACCCTGTTATTCAGCAACGTGAACGTGAACTGGATATAAGGGAACAAGAAGTACAACGTAAGATTAAATCGGATGCACAAAAATTAGCCGTTGATATGAAGAAGATTTCTTCTCAAGAAAAGATAGCGGGAGCTAAGATAGGAGCAGATGTACTTACCGATAAAGAAGCCATTTCTTCCCAAGAGAAGATAGCGGGGGCTAAGATCGGTAAAGATGTAGCAGAAACCTTATTAGATATAGACAATAAGAAAAAAGGTAAAAAATAATGGCAGAAATGAGCAGAGAGAATTTTCCTGACGCACTGAGAGGAAAAATAAGAGAAAGAATGAATGATCATTCTGACGCAATCAGTGGCGGAGGATGTAAGGACTTTGGCGAATATCGGTATTTAACGGGAGTTATTGCTGGTTTAGCTTTAGTAGAACGTGATTTGTTAGACTTATTAGAGGTAGCAGATCAGTAACGTCATATTGACGCAGGGACTCTGGACCCTTTCCAGTGCAGAAAAAAGGTAAACTATGAAAACCGCAGAAAAAGTGAAAGAACAGAAATCTGAAAAGGTTGCTGTTCCCATAGCAAAACAACTGCCAGAACCCTCTGGTTATCGAATTTTAATCGCATTGCCTGAAGCCGATGAAAAGACTGAAGGTGGTATTATTAAAGCTGCTTCTATTGTAGAAAGAGAATCCGTAGGATCAATATGCGGATTTGTGATGAAGTTAGGACCCGATGCCTATAACGATGAAAGGCGTTTTCCTAACGGAGCTTACTGCAAGGAAGGGGATTGGATATTAATGCGTTCATATACAGGCACTCGATTCTTAGTGCATGGTAAGGAATTTCGTTTAATCAATGACGACAGTGTAGAAGCTGTTGTTCAAGACCCAAGGGGGATAGTTAAGGCATGAGCAATCAAGAAGAAATGGTTATTCAGGAACCAGAAGAAATTGAAGAAGTTGTCGAAGACCCTATTTCTAGAGAAGAAAAGTTTCTAGGTATTCGATCTCCAGTAGAGATTAATAAACCTAAAGATGAAGAGTCTGATTTAGATATAGAAATCTTAGATGACAGACCTGAAAAGGATAGAAAAAAACCTCGTTCTGAAGAACAGAAAAAATCTGATCAAACAGAAGTAGAGGAAGAGATTGACAACGTTGATGATAAAGTAAAAAAACGCATCAACAAGTTAAAGTACGAATATCACGAAGAACGAAGAGCAAAAGAAGCCGCACAACGGTTGCGTGATGAATCAGTAAACTTTGCTAAAAAACAGCAAGAAGAAAATTCAAGACTCCAAGCTCTAGTTAGGCGTGGCGAAGGTGCTTTAATAGAACAGGTAAAGGCAAAAGCAGAAGCTGAACTTGAGCAAGCCAAAAAGGCACATAAGGAAGCTTATGAGTCTGGCGATTCAGAGTTAATGACCAATGCAACTGAGCAGATGTTATCTGCACAAACTGAATTAAAGGTTGCTACGGATCATGCTAGTCGTTTAGAAACGGCACAAAACTTTTCTAAAGAGCAGACACCAAATATACAACAGCCAATAGATCAACAAGCTTACGGGGTGCAGAATCCTCCGCAAATTGATCCAAAGGCAGTATCTTGGTTGAAAGAAAATCCTTGGTTTGGTTCAGATGACCAAAAGGAAATGACAGCTTTGGCTTATGGCATACACGAAACTTTAGTTACTAAAGAAGGTGTATCGCCAACGTCAGATAAGTATTATGCGGAAGTTGATACTCGAATGAGAAAACGCTTCCCAGATTATTTTAAGGTGGAAAATACTAGCTTAAAAGACGACAACGTTGATGACGTTGAAGTTGAGACTGCGACACCTAAAAATACTAAATCGGTGGTCGCTCCCGCTACTCGTAACAACGGTAGCAGACCCCGCAAAGTGCAGTTGACAGCAACTCAAGTAGCTCTCGCAAAGCGACTTGGGATTAGTCCAGAAAGATATGCTAAAGAACTCATAAAGGAGGTTTAATGTTATGTCTGAAATTAATGATAAGAACACAGAAGAAACTGTAACTACAGAAGAAACTGGAGTTGAGCGTGCACCTAGAAATGTAGATGAAAGAAAAGATGAAACTCGTCCATCTGACGATTATCTTCCTCAATCTCTATTACCAACACCTGAACCTGAAGATGGTTGGGTTTTTCGATGGGTAAGAACTTCCATACAGGGAGAATCTGACAACATAAACGTCTCAAGACGTTTTCGTGAAGGATGGAAACCTGTAAATGCGGAAGATCATCCAGAGTTAAAAATTCAATCTGACTACGGTTCAGAATTTGCCAAAAAAGGCAATATTGAAGTCGGTGGTTTACTTTTATGTAAAGCACCTAAAGAGGTTATGGAGAAAAGGGACACTTACTATCGTGAGCAAGCTGATAATCAAATGGAAGGGGTTGATCGAAATTATCTACGAGAAAACGACCCTCGTATGCCTCTATTAAAACCAGAAAGGAATACGAAGGTTAAATTTGGTGGCGGTTCTTAATTTTTTTAAGAACAGCTTAATTTTAAATATTTGACCCTTATCGGAGAAAATTATGGCTACAACAGCAACCCCTAACGGTGCAGAGCCAATAGGTACTCTTAGTTCAAGCGGTTCCTTCACAGGAAAAGTTAGACACATTAAGATTGCCAGTGCTTATGGCACCGCTATTTTCTACGGTGATTTTGTTAAAATAGTAGCTGCTGGTACGATAGAGAAAGATGCAGGAACAACAACCATGACACCTTGTGGTGTATTCATGGGCTGTTTCTACACTGACCCTAACACTAACCAGCCTACTTATAACCAACAATGGGTAGCTAGTACAGCAGCGTCTGACGCAGTTGCTTACGTTCTTGACGATCCTAACGTATTGTTAAAAATGCAAAGTGATGCTTCACTAGCTCAAACCAATCTTGGTAACAATGTTGCGGTAGTACAAACGGCAGGTTCAACTAGCATTGGGCGTAGTAAAAATGCAGTAGACGGCTCTACAGCCGTTGCTACAACAGCTACACTCCCTCTACGAGTTATAGACTTTGTGGATGGACCCAATAGCTCAGTTGGTGACACTTATACCGATGTAATCGTGAAATTCAACGCAGGGCATCAATACGATAATACCACTGGTATTTAACGGGAGATAAAATATGGCTATTTCAAGAGCACAGATGCTCAAAGAGTTGTTACCCGGATTGAATGCACTCTTTGGAGACGAATACGGCACTTATGACGATGAGTCATCGGCAATTTACGAAACTGAATCTTCAGATCGAGCTTTCGAGGAAGAAGTAAAGTTGAGTGGATTTGACGCTGCTCCAGTGAAAGACGAAGGTTCTGCAATCACTTATGATTCAGCACAAGAGACTTACACTGCTCGTTATAATCACGAAACTATAGCTATGGGCTTTAGTATTACAGAAGAAGCTATGGAGGATAACCTCTATGACGCTCTTTCTGCTAGATACACAAAAGCACTAGCTAGAGCAATGGCTTATACTAAGCAGGTTAAAGCCGTTAATCCATTAAACAATGGATTCACTAACTCATATCAATCAGGTGATGGCGTGAACTTGTTCACGGCTTCAGGTGACGGTGTGACTGGTGGTGACGGACACCCCTTGGTATCAGGTGGGAAGAATGACAATCGCCCATCTACAGCCGCTGACCTTAATGAAACTTCATTAGAAAATGCAGTAATTGATATTGCTGCGTTTAAAGATGAACGTGGACTTTTGGTAGCAGCAAAGCCAAAGCGTTTAATTATCCCATCAGCTTTACAATTTACTGCTACTCGTCTCTTAGAGACACAGGGCAGAGTTGGAACTGCTGATAATGACTTAAACGCTCTAAGAAATAACGGAGCAATCCCAGAAGGTTATTTTGTTAATCATTATTTAACAGATACCAATGCTTGGTTCGTTATTACAGATGTTCCAAATGGAATGAAACATTTCACTAGAACAGCTTTAGAAACTTCTATGGACGGTGACTTTGACACTGGAAATGCAAGATATAAAGCTAGAGAAAGGTACTCATTTGGAGTGAGCGACTACCTAGGAATCTACGGATCACCGGGCAGTAGTTAATAAATTTGGGGTGGCTGCTAGCTAGTCACCCCTTTTTTTCTAGGGATTTTTTTAACTTCTATAGACTGACCTAGCAGACGAGCCAAGACTATAGATTTATTTCCTTAAAGGAGGAAATTATGGCAAACACCACTTTTGATGGACCAGTCAGGTCGGAGAATGGCTTTGAGCAGATAAGCAAAAACTCCACAACTGGTGCTATTACAACAAACTTAGATATTGATACCAGTGGTAATATCACTACTACAGGTTATGTATCTTCTTACTCTAACATTAGCAGTATCACAACTGCGACTAAAAGTGTTGAATCAACTGATTCAGGAACTGTTTATACCCTTAACAGGGCAGCAGGTATTGTTGTTACATTACCGACTGCTGCTGCGGGATTAAACTATACCTTCATAGTTGGTACAACTTTTACAGGTGCAGGACAAATTAATACTGACAATACCAGTGATCTATTCTCTGGTTTTGCTCAAATATTTGACCCAGCAACCGCAGGTGATACTAATACTTTCATACCTGATGCCAGTAATGACGACACTATTGATTTAGGTACAGCAGCACAAGGTTGGTTAGTAGGCGGAATTATTCGCTTAGTAGCTACAAGTGCAGCAGTATGGCATTGTGAAGCATATTTGCATGGTGACGGTACATTAGCAACTCCATTTGAGTAAGGAGTAAATAATGGCTGATGCAACTACCTCACAAACAATACAGGATGGTGGCAGAAACCTAATAATGAAATTTACCAATGTTAGTGACGGCACGGGACAAAGTGCCGCCACTCTCGTTGATGTTTCTGGTTTAAATGCCAATCCGACAACAGGTGCTGCTTGTAGTCGTATTGTTCTTCAACGTATGTGGTTTAGTAATGTAGGAATGGGCTTTAAACTATTTTGGAACGCAAGTACTAATATGTTTATTGCACAAGCTCCTAAAGACTGGACAGATACTTGGGACTTTACCTCTAGCAGTGAAGATTTATCAGGTATTCCAAATAATGCTGGCAGTGGTATTAATGGTGATTTATTGATTACAACAAATGACCATACTGACGGAGACACTTACAGCGTTGTTATTTGGGCACTAAAACATTATTCATCTTAGGAGGTTTAAATGCCTAGAGTAAATGGCGAAGAATTTCCTTATTCCGAAGAAGGTATGAAGGAAGCTAAACAACTAGCAGAAGAAACTGGCAAAAAGATGACTATGCAAAAGTATAAAGGAGGAAAAATAAAAACTCCTAAATACAAAGATTTAGTGCAAAAAAAATATGGTGGCAGAATCTAATTTTTATGCCTATCAGAAAAGTTAAAGGTGGATGGAAGATAGACAATGTAAAGGGTCTATCTCCCACCCGAAAAGCTGCTGAAAAAAGATTAAAGGCAATAAAAACTAGACAAAGGAAGAAGTAATGGCAACAAGCGGTACAGCTACATTTAATCCAGATTTTTCAGAAATAGCAGAAGAAGCCTTTGATATGGCAGGGGTAGAGATGCGTTCTGGTTATCACTTAAGGAGTGCTAGACGCTCACTTAATACTATGTTCCTTGAATGGATGAATAGAGGAATAAACTTGTGGAAAATAGAAAGCGGAACACAAACTTTAACTGCGGGTACAGGAAGTTACACCATGCCAGCAGATACCATTGATTTAATTGAACATTTAATCAGGGTCAATTCAGGTAACACCAGCACACAATCAGATACCAGTCTGAATCGTATCTCAGTTGCTACTTATGCAACAATTCCAAATAAACTTAATCAAGGTAAACCAATACAGATTTATATAGATAGAGCACAAGCAGCTCCTGTAGTACATCTTTATCCAGTTCCCGATGATGCTCAAACTTATACTTTATTTTATTACCGAATAGCACGAATGGAAGACGTAGGAAGTCCTGCAACTAATACATTGGATTTACCTGCAAGATTTATACCATGTGCTACGGCTGGATTAGCTTATTATTTATCTGTAAAACACGCTGAACAACCAGAAAGAGTTATAGCTTTAAAAGCCATGTATGACGAACAATGGAATTTAGCAGCACAAGAAGATAGGGAAAAAGCTTCTGTAAGGTTTGTTCCTTATGGGGGTTACAGTTAATGCCTTCTTTTGCTTCTGGTAAATATGCAATAGCAATATGTGATCGTTGTGGATTTGAATATCCATATAATGAATTACGCTTTGAAATATCAGACCAAAAAAGAACTGGATTTAGAGTTTGTTATGAATGTTTAGACCAAGATCAACCACAGTTACAGCTAGGACAATATCCTGTCAATGATCCACAGGCTTTAAGGGATGCTAGACCAGACACTTCTTTAGAGGCAAGTAGAAGACTTTCTGCTTGGGACCCTATTGGTGGATATGATGCAGAGTATGGAGCAAGTTCTCTGAGTAATATGATTATGAGGGGAAAAATTGGTGATTTAACTGTTACAACGAGTTAATTATGACGTACACAGAATTACAGACAGCAATAAAAGATTATTTACAAAATACTGAAACTACTTTTGTAAATGATTTACCGACTATTATTAAACAGGGTGAGGAAAGAATATTAAAAATTATTCGTTTACCAGTATTTAGAAAAAATGTTACTGGATCATTAACAGATGGAAATACTTATTTAGCTACACCTTCAGACTTTATGGATGATTTTTCTTTAGCAACAATAAGTTCTAATGTTTACAGCTATTTATTAAAAACTGATGTGAGTTTTATTCGAGAGGCTTATCCAAATAGCACAGTAAAGGCTTCTCCTAAACATTACGCAATTTTTGATGATTCAAGTTTTATAGTTGGACCCACTCCTGATGCAAATTATTCAGTAGAGTTACACTATTTTTATCGTCCATCCTCTATAACGGCAGGAGCATCAGATGGAACAACATGGTTATCAACTAATGCTAGTAATGCTTTACTTTATGCCTGTTTATTAGAAGGCTATACCTATATGAAGGGAGAGCCAGATTTAATGCAACTTTATGATACAAGATATAAAGAAGCTTTAGCTAGATTAAAGAATTTAGGTGAAGCTGAAAATATTAGCGACTCTTATAGAGAAGGAGCATTTAGAGTACCTCAAACATAATAAATAAAGGAGCAGATTATGTTAAAAAAACCTATAAAAGCCTTAAAAGGCAAAAGGATAGCTATTGTAGCTATGGGAAATAGTCAACTAGATTTTCATATGGCTATAACACATAGTCAGGAGTTTGACGAAGTTTGGGTAATTAATGCGATGATTGGAGTAGTTCCATATCCAGATAGAGCTTTTGTAATGGACCCTGTATCTAGATTTTTTGATTCAGATGATGCAGGAGATATGACTGGTCTAATGAGAAAAGCATTACCAAAGTTACAATGTCCTACTTATACTTGTCAATTAGACGACAGAGTTTCGGCATTAGAACTTTATCCTATTGAAAGTGTAGTAAAAGATACTGAGTGTGGTTATATAAATAACACTGTAGCTTATGCAATAGCTTTTGCTTGTTGGAATGAAGTAGGCTCTATTGAGATGTTTGGTGCAGATTTTACTTATAAGCACAATTTATATTTTGCTGAAATGGGCAGAGCTTGTTGTGAGTTTTGGTTAGCAAAATGTATGGAACGAGGAATACAGATATGTATAGCAACTAGATCAAACTTGTTGGATGCTAGTATAGAATTAAAAGATAAATTATATGGCTACCACAGATTATCTGATCCTATGGTGTCTTTTTTAGATGATAATAATAAATTAAACGTCTGCAAATTTTCAGAAGTTATAAGACAGCAAATGGTACCTATGGGTATTGCTGACAGATATGATGAGAACCTTAATGCTGGGTTAGACCCGGTAGAACCAAAAAAACCATAATGCAAACAGATAAATTTGAAATTTCCCTTGGAGATTTAGGGGTAAAAACAACGAATTACAGAGGTCACTCTATTGAAGAGGTGGCTGAAATGGCTACAGATAAATTGGTTTCTGTAAGTGACACAGCACCAGAACCTATAAGAGCACAAGCTCATGTGTTTAGGGAATTGTGTCAAAAGGTGATTGCATATTATATGAAGGAAGCAGTTAATAATCATATATGCACAATATGTAATCAATTAGAAAAACAAGGTCATAAAGACCTAGCTAATATTATTAGGAGACTATAATGGCGATAACACAAGCGATGTGTACTTCTTTCAAGCAAGAACTTTTGAAAGGTGTGCATAATTTTACAAACTCAGGTGGAAACACTTTTAATCTGGCTCTTTATACCAGTTCAGCTACTATGAGTGCTTCTACAACGGCTTATACAACAAGTCAGGAAGCTACAGGTACTAATTATACAGCTAAAGGCAGTTCATTAACTCGTGTTGATCCAGCAACATCAGGTACAACTGCGTACACAGATTTTGCTGATTTAACTTTTGGCACTTGTACGATTACTGCTAGAGGTTGTATGATTTTCAATGACTCAGCTTCTGGTGATCCAGCAGTTGCAGTATTTGATTTTGGAGGCGATAAAACCTCTACGGCAGGAAGTTTTACAATTTCCTTCCCTACTGCTGACGCAAGTAACGCTGTAATTAGAATAGCGTAAATTTAGCCTATGGCTAATATAACAGGCTGGGGTCGAAGTACTTGGAATTCAGGTACTTGGGGCGAACCTGTACCTGTTGAATTAACAGGTGTAGCGGGAACAACTGCTTTAGGCTCTGAAACTGCTACAGGCGGAGCCACTATATCTCTTACAGGACTTGCAGCCACAGGAGCAATAGGATCAGAAACAGTAACTGGTGTTGCTAATGTAAGTGTTACAGGACTTGCAGGAACTACTGCTTTAGGCACAGAAACTGTAAGTGCTGACGCCAACGTAACAGAAACAGGAGTAGCTGGAACAAGTGCTTTAGGTACGGTTATTGCTAATGGAGTGGCGATTGTAGGAGTTAGTGGAACAGCTTCTACTGTAGCTCAGGGAGACGAAACAGTCACTGGTACTGCTAATGTTGCAGTAACAGGTTTAGCAGGAACTTCTGCTTTAGGGACTTTAAGCCCAGTAACTAATAATGTACTTTCTGTAACAGGTTTAGCAGGAACATCAGGACTAGGTTCACTTTCTATTACGATAGCTGTAAGCATTAATGTTACAGGACTTGCAGGAACTGGAGAGGTAGGAAATCTAATAGTTTGGGGTGAAATATTACCTGATCAAAATGCAGATTGGTCTACAACAAGCACTACACAAAGTCCTTCTTGGGAGGAAGTTGCTTAGTATAATTTTTAATTTCGGAGAAAAAAATGGCTACTTATGTAAATAATTTAAGACTTAAAGAAATCGCTACAGGTGATGAGTCTGGAACGTGGGGTAATTCCACAAATACCAATTTAGAATTGATAGGAGAAGCTTTAGGTTATGGTACAGAAGCTATAACCACTAATGCAGATACTCATGCAACGACTATTGCGGATGGAGCTGCCGATGAAGGCAGAGCTTTGATGTTAAAGTACACAGGTACTTTAGATTCAACCTGCACAATAACTTTAGGACCCAATACAGTTAAAAAAGTATGGATTATAGAAAATGCAACTAGCGGCTCACAATCCATAATTATTAAACAAGGTAGTGGTGCCACTGTAACTATAGGGAATGGAAGAACAGCTATAGTATATTCAGATGGGGCAGGATCAGGTGGTGCAGTTGTAGATGCTCTTACCGATTTAACCATAACTGATACTTTAACAGTTGCTGGAACCACTATAACAATAGGTGATGCGACAGCAGAAGATACTAAATTAGTATTTGATGGCAATGCACAGGATTTTTACATTGGACTAGACGATAGTGCAGATGACTTAGTTATAGGACTTGGATCAACAGTAGGAACTACTCCTGCCATTGAAATTGATGAAAACCAAGACATTAAGTTTGCTCAATCTATTGGTGTAGGACAAGCAGCCTCATCTACTACAGGTGATATTGTTGCACAAACTATGTCATTGTTAGGCACAACTCCTTCCTTAACGCTAGGGGATGGTGGTGCAGAGGATGTAAAGATTCAGTTTGATGGGGTAAAAGATTTTTATATAGCTAACGATGATTCTGCTGATAAATTAGTTATAGGTGAAGGATCAACAGTTGGTACTAACAGCATTCTAACCATTACTGATGATACAGTCACACTAGGTGATGGTGCAGCAGTAGATACAGCTATTGTTTATGATGGAAATGCTAAAGATTTTTATATTGGTTTAGATGACTCAGCAGATAAGTTAGTTATAGGTGAAGGCTCTACAGTAGGCACTAACAATATAATAACTATAACTGATGACACAGTTACTTTAGGAGATGCTGCTGCTGTTGATACAGCATTAATTTTTGACGGTAATGCACAGGATTTTCATATTGCACTCGATGATTCAGCAGATGATTTAGTTGTTGGTGTAGGCAGCACAGTAGGTTCTAATACTGCATTTGCTGTTGATGAAAACAGCAAGACTACTTTTTCTGGAGCCTCTCAATTTAATAGTACAGTTACAGTTGGTGTAGATGATACTGGTTATGA
>VTLG01003463.1_pt1 | contig 60029 bp, 86 predicted proteins | sample 4694571 | NCBI WGS metagenome assembly VTLG01 (sample SAMN12604809, study PRJNA352737) | marine metagenome | biome: ENVO:00000447; feature: ENVO:00000209|ENVO:00000569|ENVO:01000036; material: ENVO:00002151; isolation source: viral sequences binned using virsorter ...
GCCACAAACTCAGGTGGAATAAACCCGACAAGCGGTTCACGAATGAAAGGCGGCTCTGCTATTACTACGGCGTACGCCTCTGCTAACATTTATCCCGTCAAAATGACCACTGCTGCTCACGGCGGGTCAAGCATATTCACATATACAGGTACGGGTACGAATGGACATACAGTTCCACACGGCTTAGACGCTGCACCCTCATTTGTAGTTATTAAAGACGTAACTGACTCTAATCAGGATGCTTGGCAAATAGGGCATGTAGGCATGACAAGCTATGATTATACTTTAGCTTTTAACAGTGCTGACGCTCAAGATAACAGTGCGAATTGGTGGAACGACACAGCACCGTCAGCAACTCTTATTACTTTAGGCGATGTTGCACGAAGCAATGATAGCGGAGAAACACACGTTTGTTATGCCTTTGCTGATATAGAAGGCGTTCAAAAGTTCGGTGTTTATGCGGGTAACTCTACTACTTCAACCCCAAAAAACGGGCCTTTTGTCTATCTTGGATTTAAACCTAATCTGGTCATAATCAAGTCACTCGCTGCCGCTGCTGGAGGTTCGGGTGATGGAGGACATTGGCATATGTTCGATAATGTTAGAAACCCAGGAAATCCCTCTAAATTAGAACTTAATGTAAACGGGGCTGGTGCTGAAGGCAATCCAGGGAATGAACGGATAGATTTTACAGCTAATGGATTTAAAATACGCGATCAATATGACTGTAATGGGTCAGGTCGCAACTACGTATATGCCGCATTCGGTGCTACAGCATTTGCATCTAACAACAGAGCGAAATGATTAAGGTTGGAAATGTATGGTATCCAAATACAAAAGAAGGGAAACAACAGGCTAAAGAAGCATTTAAGATGCGACAAAAAGCATGGATAACAGAGCGGCGAAAGATGGAATTATATGGGCGGACTAGAGCCGCAAAGGAGAAAAAGTAATGGATTATTTTAAAGCCCACTGGAAATGTATTGCTAGTGGATTTGTAGCGGGGTTAATTGTTTCAGCAATGGTTCTTAGTTGAGCAATTATGATGGTGATTATTAGATGGATCCAGTTACAATCGCAGCTTCTATTGCCGCTGTTAAGACTGCGGTGGGTGCGGCAAAAAATATTCAATCTATTGGGCATAGCCTAGAAGGTTTATTTAGCGCACAAGAGGAGCAGAAAAAGAAGAAGCAAAAAAAGAAACCTACTACTCGTATGCAACAAGTCCTTCGTATGAGGGCGGGAGATGAAGATTACGATGATGATACTTCTATTAGCGCGGTTGCAAATCAAGTTTTAGCGGAAAAACAAAACCACATTGCTCTTGAAAACTTAGCTAGGGAAATAGACAAAAAATGGGGTAGAGGTACATGGAACCAAATATTACAACAAAGAAAGAAACTGCTTGTAGAAAAGAAAGCTGCTGATCAATTAGCAAAAGAAAACGCATTAAGAAAAGCAAAAGAAGATAAGATATTTTGGCATAAAGTTTTAGTTGAAAGTGGTAAGGTAGTATTAATTCTTTTGTTTACAGCGGCTATCTTTGGTTTCGTCTATTGGGCAGCTACCGCACCTAAGATAAGGTAATGAAATGGAATTAACAGCTAGTCATGCAATTCAGGGTTTAATGCTCATCGCTACGATTGCAGGGGGTTATGCTGTGGTGAAGTCAAACCTTCAGCGGGTTATGGAAGACTTGGAGATTTTTCACAAAAACTTTGACAAGTTTAAAGCTAGTTTTGATACAAGATTAGATGATGCAGAAAGTCAAAGGGCAGTATTTGCAAGTCAGATCGATGTTCTCAAAGATATTAATAGTGTGGCTGCACTGGAACAGCGCAACCGTGAGCTGGCCACCCTACAAGCTGAAGTTACTGTTATGAAATCACAGATTACACACTTGAATGCTATTCACAATGGTAAGCATCCGACGGTAAAAGATGGATAAAATTTTACGGTGGTGGGAAGAAACTTTTGGTGGTAAATCGGACATTTGGAATATTGACTATGGTAAGATTATTATTATTGGCCTTCTGCTTTATCATATGTTTTGGCAGTCCTAACGTAGCAAAAGGTGCGGATGAGAAATTATTTGCGGGTTGGATTCTTCACATGTTTATTTCCGGTCAATTAAAAGAATTCACACCCCGTGGCGGTATGGCAGAATGTTTAAAAGTAAAGCGAAAAATATTACGTTCACATGGTCATGCTGTAGGAACTCGTTGGGAATGTGCTAAAGGAAAGCTGGTTCTAAGAAAATATGATACTGGTAAAACAGGTGAAAAATGGTTGCCCGTAGAGCATCTTGGTAAGTAAATGGCAGAAGAGCAGGGTAGGGGAAGAAGGAGTAGTGATCAAATTAGAGTAAGTGATACTTCTGCAATCTCGATGCCGATTAGAAATTTAATTTCTATAGTAGCGGCTGTTAGCGTGGGGGTTTGGGCTTTTTTCGGCGTTCAAGAACGGCTTAATAAATTAGAAACATTTGAACAATTAATTCGTAAAGATTTAGATCAAGCAATATCAACTTTAGAAGCAGATATTAATAAAAATAATGAGTTTAGGATTAAATGGCCCCGAGGTGAATTAGGACAAGCAAGTGCAGATCAAGAACAATACCTTTTAATTGAGCATTTAAGTGGTCAGGTTGAAAAAATACAAAATAGATTGGAAAGTGGCATGAGTAATGGTGTGAATATTAAAAGGCTACAGGAAGATGTGCAAACATTACGGGGTGATGTAGAAAAGTTAAAAGATAAACAACGTGGTTTGATGAACGGAGGAGATGGATAATGGAAGGTTTAACTGTATTGTTTTTTAGCTTATTATTTGGGTTATTTCTATAAAAAAAGAGGAAAAGTTTCATGCTCAGTTTAGTCGGATCTTTACTTGGTTTTGGAACCAGTTTTTTACCAAAAGTAATGGACTATTTCCAGGATCGTTCGGACAAAAAACACGAATTACAAGTTATGGAAGTACAGATACGACAACAAAAAGAACTGGCAAGTCAAAAACTAGAGGCCGTTAATGTTGAAGCAGACATTCGAGAAATTGAATCGTTGCATAAGTCTATGCAACCAACAGGCGTTAAATGGGTGGACGGTTTGCGTGGTAGTGTTCGTCCTGTTATCACTTATGCTTTCTTCGGGTTGTTCATTTTCGTGGAAGTTTCCGCTTATCTCAGTCTCACTGCCGCCGGAGTATCTGGACTGGATGCGGTAAATGCAGTTTGGGATGAAGATACAAAAGCCTTATTTGCTGCTGTTATCAGTTTCTGGTTTGGCGGTAGGGCTATAGCAAGGGGTAGAAAATGATATGCGCTGTAATGACGTTGGTATCGAAGTTATTAAACATTTTGAAGGCTTTCACTCAAAAGTGTATCTCTGTCCTGCGGGGATTCCTACGATTGGATACGGAAGTACCCGAGGAAAAGATGGAAAAAGACTTAGAAGAAATGCCGCCCATATTACAGAAGCGGAGGGTGAAGAGCTCCTCAAAAGGGACATCTCGTCAGCGGAAAAAGCGATCAAAAGGCTCGTCAAAGTCGAATTAAATGAAAATGAATTTAGTGCATTATGTTCATTTGTTTATAACTTAGGAAGTGGAAACTTACAGTCAAGCACTCTTCGTGCAAAATTAAATAGGGGTGATTATGAGGGTGCGGCTAATGAATTTCCTAAATGGCGTAGGGCTGGTGGAAAAATTTTAAAAGGTTTAGTGTTAAGACGTGAAATGGAACGTAAACTGTTTGTAACATAGGTGGAAGATGCCTCTTCAAAAGTTTGAAATTCCTGGTGGTATGGTAAAAGACCGTTCAGCTTATGCTAGTGGTGGTAGATGGATAGACGGTAATAAAGTTAGATTTCAACAAGGATTCCCTGAACCTATTGGCGGTTGGATACAAGAAGTAAACTGGTCAGCTACAGGCACACCTAGCAACGCTATTGCTTGGAGTAATTTAAACGGTGATCAACTCTTTGCTATAGGAACAGAGAAGAAAATTCATTTAGTTTTTAACGACACTATTTATGATATTACACCCATACGTGAAAGCCAGAGTTTAACGAATCCTTTTACAACTTCTAGTGGTAGTGCAACAGTAACCGTTGCAGATACAGGTCACGGTGCCGAGGATGGTGATTATGTTACCTTTTCTGGTGGAAGTGCTGTAGGTGGTTTAACGATATCGGGTGAGTATATTTTAGCTTTTGTAGATAACAATACGTTTACTATTACAGCTTCTAGCAATGCCTCTAGTAGTGCTACGGGTGGAGGTAGTGTAACTGCTAAATATCAAATTTCTACAGGGTCTACAGCTGGAACTCCAGGTCTTGGTTGGGGTGTAGATACTTGGAACAGTTATCGTGAAGGATCCCCTGTAACTGAAAAAACTATTACGGGTGTTACGCAAGCAAATCCAGGTGTTGTTACATCCAATGGTCACGGATTAAGTGATGGCACTATAGTTAAGATAACTGATGTAGCTGGGATGACACAACTAAACGGTAACTATTATACCGTAGCGGGTTCAGCTACTAATACGTTTCAATTATCGGGTATTAATACTTCTGGTTACGGTTCTTATAGTTCTGGTGGGAAAGCTACTCAACAATTTGGATGGGGTTCAGCGGCGTCGGTAAGTTCTTCTAGTGTTATGCTAGAACCTTCTATTTGGTCATTTTCTCTTTGGGGAGAAGATTTAATAGCTACCCGACGTGATGGTGGTACATACGTGTGGGATGCAACCAACGGAACAGGAACACCAGCAATAGTGTTATCAAATGCTCCTACTAATGCAATGTTGAGTTTAGTATCTGTTCCAGATAGACACGTTATTTGTTTTGGTGCAGATAATAACCCGTTGCTTGTTAAATGGTCTGATCAGGAAGATAACACTACATGGTCAGCTACTGCTACTAATACGGCTGGTTCACAGCCATTAGAAATAGGTCATAAAATCGTAGCTACGCAACAAACACGAGATCAAATTCTAATTTTTACTGATGACGCAGTATTTGGAATGAATTTTGAAGGTCCTCCGTATACTTTTGGTTTTAGACCGCTAGCAACAGCTTGTGCTCCTATAGGACAAAACGCTGTGGTTGAAATAAATGGTTCAGTGTTTTGGATGGGGTGTGGACATTTTCATTCTTTTGGTGGCAAAGTTCAAGTTATTCCCTGCCCTGTTCGTGATCATGTATTTAACAACATAAATAAAGATGCAGAAAATATTACGTTTGGTGGACTAAATCGTAAGTTTACAGAAATCTGGTGGTTTTATCCAACAGGCGATAATACTAGTCCAGATAAATATGTGGTTCTTAACTATACGACTAATGAATGGAGTGTTGGTAGTTTAAGTCGCAATGTTTGGATAGACGATGAAGACTGGTTACACTATCCCACGGCTTTAGGTTCTGACGGTAAAGTTTACTACCATGAAAACGGTACCAGTGATAACGGTTCAGATATTGAAAGTTATGTAGAGTGCGGTGCAATAGAAATGGGTAATACGGGTGATAAAATGTTATGGATTGATAAAATCATTCCAGATGTTTCAGGTTCACCACAAATCACAGTGTTTACTCGTAAGTATCCAAATTCTAGTGAAGTTACTAAAGGTCCGTATGATTTATTTTCTACAACAGAAAAATTAAGTCTTCGTGCTAAAGGTCGTCAAATGCGTATGAAAGTTAGCTATACAGGACAAACATACTGGCGATTTGGGCATACACGTTTTCAGATTACTGCGGATGGTACTCGATGACTATTGGTGCAATAGGGCCATTACCACAAGCACCCGATGAATATGATGTGGAATACATGACACAACTTATTGACCGTTTAGACCAAATACACCAACTATTGTCTCGTGCTGTTGGAACAGGCTGGCAAGTTAGCAATGTAACCGCTGATACAGTATTAAATGCTGATTCTACAACTACGGCAGAAATAGCTGATGTATTAGGTACATTGATTACACAAATGAAAGACCGTGGTATGCTCGGTGGATAATGAGATTTACCTATGAAACTAAATAATGTAAGTTTATTTCCAGAGCAAACCTATAGTGAACAAGATTTTTGTGATGTAGTAGAGCTAATGGCTAAATCTTCTATACATAAATCGTTTACGGTCTCTGATTTGGAGCGTTTGGTAATACCGCCCCTACAATTAGACCAGTATAAGCTATTTAAGGCGCAAAATAAGCCTGTAGGCTTTGTTTCTTGGGCTTGGCTAACTAACACCACCGCATTTGGATACATAACCCGCCAGCGACGATTAAAAGCTGCCGACTGGAATAGTGGGGAACAGTTTTGGGTTATAGATGTTATCGCTGATGGATATAGTCCTTTAAAGATTATTCGCTATTTAAGGAATAAGTTTGAACCGTTTGTTGATCGTGCTTATTGGCATCGTATGAAAAACCCGAATAAAGTAGGAATTAAATTTGTTCATGTTTAGTTCTAAACAAACCATGTGGTCAGATGGCTACTTTAACCCTCATGCGTGGGATAAATACGGTTTTGATGAATACCAGTTAAAGCATTGTTGTTTTGGTAGCGACGGTGACGAACAGGGCGAGGCTACTGGTGGCGACCTTGGAGGTGCTGACGATTTTTATGAAGACGATACTCCTGTAACTCCGGATGATTATTCAGGGTTGCAAGAAGCTACTGGAATGTCACCTGAAGAAGTAATGGATGCTATGGGCGTAGCTCAAGCTACTTCTGTAGCTACAAATCCTTATACTGATATGATCGCCCATGGAATTATTGCTGATCCACGTGCTGCTACTTCTGCTACAGGTTGGATAAATCCAGACACTGGTAAATACATGGGTAATCCGGGTCTAATGCCTTCTGAAATGGGATTTGTACCGCAATACGGATATGATGTTTATGGTGAAGATCGTTATGGTGGAAATCAGCAAATAGTTGGTACCGGAAACATTAGAATGGATAAAAGAGCTGATCCCTTAAATCCCATTCCCAATGACTTAACTCTTACGCCGTATGATCCTAGTAAAATTTCACGAGAAGACTTGGGAAAATCTTATACTGACGCATATCGAGGGAGTACGGATCTAGGTTCGGGTATTGCCAGCTTATTTGGAATTAAATCGCCCGTAGAATTTGATCCTGAAAAAGGGTTTTACGAAGGCACAACTTTTGACCCTTTCGATGCACCGTTAATAAGTGGAGCTTTAAGTCTATTATCGCCGCCACTTGGTGCTCTTTACGGTTTAACAAAAGGGATAGTAAAAGGTGATCCAATCGGAGGTGCATTAAGTATGATTGGACCGTTTAGCCCGTTACGTCCTGCTGTGGATGCGGCCGGAAATATACTGGGTGCGGCTAATGTTTGGACAGGTGGAAATACAACTTTTTCAGATCTAGTCGGATTGGGTACTCCTGTTTCTAATAAGTATGGAACAGGCCCAGCTCCATATAGCTTTATGGGAGAAATAATTGATCCCACAATTAGTATTGATCGTACAAGTATGGCTCCTATTAGTAATCCGTTTGATACGCTTGTCGATTTTAAAGATGACGTGCTTGATTACGGTAGAGGTATATTTAGTCCTAGTAACTATGAACCGGGAATATACTCCGGTCCATTGGATCCTCAATTAACAGCAGATAAGTTTCATAGTTTTTCACCGCTCGGTATATCCCCTCATGCTGACCCTTTCAATACCTCAATACAGACAAGAGGTAATTTAGGTCCTACTTCTAACCCACAACTTAGCCCACAACACTTGGAAGGTTTGAAACTTGGAGCACAACAAGCGGTTAAAGACGCAATGTTAGACATAGGTAGAGAAGAACGAGCTAACGCAATTCTTGGTATTGATCCACTACCAATGGCTCCTATTCCAATTCGTAAAGGTGGTGTTAGAGAAGCACAACAAGTGGTTAAAGATGCGCTGTATAACTATTAGGTATCCATAGGAATACGATATGAGTATTATTGATGACTTTTTAGAAACACTCGGTTTTAAAGAACCCGATCGTAGTGGTGAGGTTATAAACCAAACAATTACTACTACTGGTGAAAAGATACCACAGTATATTGAAGACTTTAGTAAAGACCAGCTTGAACTTATAGACAGGCTTTCTCTTGCTGATTATCAAGCACCTTCAGAAACAGGTGTAGCAGCTTTAGATCCAGAACAAATTGCCGCATTAACCGCTGCAAAAGATTACTATGGAACTGAAGGCGGCACCGAAGCCTATAAAGCTGCCAGTGGTGCGCTAAGTGATCTTACTGATTTATCGGGCCAACGTATTACAGATGAAGGTGCGCTAACGCCCTTTATGAATCAGTATCTTGACCCAATGCGTGAAGAAATTGATCGTGCAACACAGATATCTCAAATAGAAGCTGCCGCTAAAGCTACGGGTCCGGGTGGGTACAGTGCGTTCGGGGGTAATCGTCGCGGCCTTGTAGAAGGCAGTATAGCTGGCGAAGGAATACGTGCCAAAGCTGACTTACAACGCCAAGCGTTTGATAGAGCCGTAGGTAATTACTATAAAGATATGGCAGCAAGAGGAACTGCCGCTGATGCTGCGATGGGGGGCGCAGGAGATCTACAATCTATAGTAGGTAAGGATATAGGTGGTCAGTTCTTATATGGGGGTTATCAACAGGCACACGACCAAGCTAAAATAGATGAAAGACTGGCTCGTGAAAAAGAAAAACGCGATTGGGCCTACAAAATGGCTGACTTTAGACAAGGCGGTTTATCGGGTATTCCTTATGGCAAGATATCTACAGTTACCGCAGATACATATGGTGGTGCAGGAGGCAACACCTTTATGACTGGATTAAGTAACTTAGGCGGGATAGCAAGCGGCATAGGGAACTTTTTTGCTACTCCGAGTGGTGGCGGTACTAGTCCGGCTAGTGGTTGGTCTAACCTTTATAAGAGTATATTTAAGACATGATATATGATGATAGAGTTCCTCCTGAATGGTTAAGGCAGATTGATTCGCCGATAACAGCTCTTCCAGGACCAGTTCCTGCTGTTACAACAGAACTCTTGCCTCCACCAGTGTTAGATAATTCTGTTGGTGCTCCTACACCGTTACTACCCCATAGTGATGCGGTTAAATTAGAACACGCTAGACAAGCACAAGAAAACTATAATCGCCGCAGAGCAGTAGCTATGAACCAAAGTTTATCGCCTCATAGAGTTACAGCTCAAGGACTTTCTGCTCCTTTAAAAGCTTTGGTTGATAGCACGGTAAAAGGGCAAATAGTTGAAGACAAAGTAAAAAATAATTCTCAATTAGCTTCTCTTCTTAATAACACATTTCTACCACAACTCAATAAAGAAACTGCTATAAGAGATATTACTAAAAACGCAATACAACAGGTAGAAGTAGCACAAAAACAAATCTTACAACCAGCCCCTAACCCGCCACCTGTAGAACAATCTATTTTACCTCCGCTTGAACAAAATTTTGATATAGCTGAAACCCAAGCGTTTAATGAAAAGTTTGGTAGTGCTCGTTCTAATTTAGACTCTTCCTTTGATCCAGAAACTTACGAACTTAGATCAGAACAACCTGGATCTATTCTGCCAAAGGTAGCAATACCTGAAAGAAGTGTTGCACAACCAGAACCAGTAGTAGAACCAAAACCAGAACCAGTAGTAGAACTAGAAGCACAACCAGTTTCAGCGGAAACAATAGAACCAGAACCAGAACCACAACCAGTTTCAGCGGAAACAGAATTTGAATTTATGCCAAACCTTTTAACTGATGCTGAAAAACCTAATTTTGAAGCTTCTTTAAACGAAGGTAAACCTGTTCTTAGTTCTGTTAAACCCAGTCGTGATGGTTCTGAGGTTGTGCCGACTACAAAGCCTGTTCCATTAGCAAAGACAGGCAATAAGACGCTAGATCTTGTTGATAAACAGATGCACACAGAACTTGCTAGACTTGTAGAAAAACCGCCAAAAGACAGCACTATGCCGTTTTGGAATTGGTTGGCTGACTTTAGTGCTGGTATGCGAGCAGCCGCTAAAGGTGGTGACCAAACCTTTGGAGCCATTGCCGCTGGTTTTGAAAATGTAAGAAAAGGTGCAAAAGAACGTACTGCTACTAAACTTGCTCAAAGAAAAATCACAATTGAGAATATTAAAGACCTAGGTGAGGTAAGAGAAGATATAGCCGCCGCCGATGCGCTGGGTAACGTAGGGGCGTCGGCAACAGCTAAATACGCCACATGGCTGTCGCCAGGACAAACTGTGGGACCAAACGGAATTGCTCCACAGGGGTATGTAACAGCACTAGGATATTCGCCGTGGAAGACCACAATAAGTTACTCCACCAATAAAGCGGGTCAAGTAATAGAAACAGTTCATACGCGGGACTTAACAAAAGATAAGAAAGTTCGGTTTTGGAAAAGAGGTGCGGATAAACTTCCAAATCCAAAAAACTATAAAGATATATCTCCTAGTGATAAACAATTTGGTACATTCACTAAAAGTCCTGAATGGACTAGCATTAGTCCAGGGGAAACTTCACGTATACTGACTCCGGCAGAAATAAGAAATCATCCACAACTTAGTAAGAATAAAAAAGCACTAAACCGGATTCTTGATTCTGGAGCATTGATTAAAGTTCAAATGAATGAGAACGGTACTGAAAAAGAGTGGGCTATAGTGAATCCTCCAGATGCTAGACTTGTGCCGTATTATAGCCGTAGATTAAAATATGTTGTAACATTAGACGAGAAAAATCCCGAAGATCTAGCCAAAATCAAAAGACACAAGCTAACTAAATTAACTGAACTTAAAGGTGAGTTAGGACCAACAGCATATCAAGAGGCCTTAGAAAAAGTTAAGTGGGGCCAACAAGGAATCGATATGATCAACCAGATCAGATCGATTGCGGGAGAAGACGGTGGTAAAGAAATATTAGGTTCTATTGCAAGATTAAAGCGAAAAGGACAGAACGCTTTAGAATTTATAAAAGTTCTTGGTAAAAGTTTTCTTCCTCTTGATGGTCTTGCTTCTGAGATTACTCAAGATTTTTCGGCACCCGATTCTGATCCGAATGTAGAAATGTGGTGGTATGATCCAACATTAGATGCAGCAGATATCTTACATAACAGCTTAGTGTATAAATACGCCAAACTTCTTAAAGGTAGCCGACTAAATACAGATGATATTAATAACGCTAAAACGACACTTGGTGCAAAGGGTTGGTTTAATACTAACTTGACCATGTTGTCTCGACTAAAAGCTATAGAACCACTTTTTAAATCATCTGTAGATGCTTCTACTCAATCTCTTAGTAGACTAAGACAAGGAATGGATGAGCTAGAAGATGATTTAAGTGATACGACCAGACCTAGATATACGCCAACTGCAGATTCTATTAAGAAAATAAGAGAAAATTATAATAATCCTGTTCTTAAAAAGTTTTTTATAAGGAAATTTGGTCAAGCGGCATACGATGCTGCTCGACCTGAGTAATAGGTAGGTAGAAACAGCTATGGCAGAAGAAAAAGATCCATTTAGTGCTCCTGGAATGGCAGTACCTATAGAAGAAAAAGATCCATTTAGTGCTCCTGGAATGGCTGTTTCTAAAACGGCTCCTATAGATGAATTTGATGAATTAGATACCCGCTCTGATATAGGACAAGATGATACATTAGGCGCAGCAGATGACATTGCGGCAACGTCTTCTGATTTAAGAAAAATGTCTACAACGGCATTAGACCCTATGTTGGAATTAGGTCCAGCAGGAGAAACTGGACTTACAGCGTGGTCATCTCTATATGGTATGCCCATTGATCGCGAAGCATTTGCAATGGCTGGTGCGTTGACAGGCGAATCAATGGGGTATAAAATAGCAAAAAAACCCGGGATGTATTACGGTGGATTACTAGGTGCAGGCGTTTCCAGTCTAGGTTTTGACACAGTTGATGGTCTAATTAAATTTTTACAACGCGATCCTGAGCAAGAATTAACTCCTGATATTAAGCGATTAGGTGATGCTATTGCTAGAGCAGGAGGTAAAATGAGCGACGAAGCGGTAGGTATTCTTGGAGCACATGGAATACTTGGAATGTTGGCAAAAGGCAAAAGCGGTATTATGAAACTGTTTGGAACAAATGATCCACAGGTTGCCGAATTAGCCAGCCTAGCTGCCGCTGAAAATATTCCGTTGGGCATTACCCATGCCGTTGCTGACGATAAATGGGCAAAAGAGATTGTTAAGGTTTTAGGAATTTTGCCTGTTATTAGCAGACCGTTTAAGAGAGCTGCTAAAGAAATAGAGATGAAACTAGGTGAAGGACTTTTTAGGACTTTAAATGCGTTTGCTCCTAAAGTTTATGCTTCCGGTATAATGGGGGAAGCTATGGTACGCACAGGCAGTGAAAAGTTTGATCTTTTCCATGAAACCTCAGAAAAACTATTTAAAAAATGGGAACACATGGTTACTCACCTGCCAAAAGAAGCACAGGCTTTTATTCCTACAAAAACTATTAAAAAACGCGCAGAAACTATCTTAGCGCAGTTAGATGGTTCTCATGCGGGTTCCGCAGATTTAAGAAATAACGGTCAACTCAGAAAATGGTTAGAAAACGTAGCAACATATAAGAATAGATTAACGCCTGATCAGTTTGCTGGTGAAGTAGATTCTTTAAATCAGCTATTAGAAGAATTTGGAGAGAAAAAATTAGACGATTTATTTCCTTCAGGTAATAGTTTAAGAAAAGCATTTGAAGCAGATTTAGCTAATCCAGCTTTAAACTTTGTTGGTTCTTTTAAGGACGGTGTAAAACTTGCGGCAGGAGTTAAAGATCCTGATGCTGTTACAGGGAAGATGATTAGAGATTCGTTGATTGATGCCAATAAATTTTATGTAGAAGGGTTACAAGATTTTATTAACCCAACAACTCAAAAGATATTAAAGGTTATTCCTGGAGCGTTCCGTGTTAAAGCGAGAAATGTGCTTAATGAAATTAATCCAGAGACAGGTTCTAAAAATGCTGATGAAATTTTTAGCAGCTTATTTAAATATAATTCTCGCGAAGGTCTTGAGCAATTACAAAAAGTGCTTGGTAAGAAAGGAACTCTTTCAGCTTTAAGAACATATATTGACGAAGCTATGGAAAAAAGCACCGCGTTCAGAGATGCAAGATTAGCCGCTGGTGGTTTAGAAGAGATGGGTCTTGTTTTACCAGATAAAAATGCTCTTAACCATGCCCGAAAAGCACTGGGTCTTGGAACACGTAATGGTGAACTTATATTGGCTCAGGCTTTAAAAGGTTCAAAAGTTACAGTTGATGGAATAAATAAGATTTTTAGATTGATAGCTTCACAAGCTAAATCAATTGACCCATCTGTGTCTTCTTATATTGCTCGTCGAATAACATTAGGAGGAGCTTCGGCTGGATTTATAGGAGCAGGGTATCTAGCAGGAGATAAAGAAGGTGGTTTAGGTGCAGCTCTTGCCCTTGTTATCTTAGGTAATAGGGGAGCAGCGTATTTAACAAATCCTAAGAATTTAAGAACACTAACCACGGTTTTAGATAAGAACGCTACTAAAACGGCACTGGCTAATGCTGCCGGAAGACTTATACAAGATTTATCTAAAGAAGTAGGCACTAGTTGGCAAAATCTTTCTGAAGAAGAAAAAGCATTGAATAAGTATGGAGCCTATCAACCTCTTGTTGCAGGTCCGACAAGTCTTGTGACTGGTGGTGGGAAAGCTGTTAAAGGGTATATTGAAGAAAAAGGGGATGCTACTGGACAAGCTATTGTAAACGCTCTGCGTAATAATCTGACTCCAAAGGTTAAACAGAAAATTAGTTCTGCTGTTGGTCAATGGGGTAGCGACGCAACGTCGTGGCGCTGAGTGCATCAAGGCCGAGTCTATAAAATACGCAAGTATTACGTGGTATTGGCTTGAAACACTAAACAATACCTTGCCAATTCGTAGCAAAGCTATAGCTACCGTGGCTTTGAGGCAAAGGTATTACCGAATTGGCTAAAAATACGTTTGAGAATCGAATCGAAATCTCAGAAAATAGCCAATTCGCCAATTCGCCAATTCGTTGATAAGGTTAGTAAATAAAAACAAAGGTCTAGCGGTATTGGCAAAGTATTGGCACGAATTGGCATAAATTCGGTACAGTGTATTTTACCGTACAGTTTTTTTCAAAAATTCTTCTCGCGCACGGGTGTATAGCAAACTTTTTTTGGTTGCGACGTTGTCGCACCGCCACTGGTATGTTAAACTGTGTTTAGAAAGTTGTTAGAAAGGTTAGAACATGAACACTAACTATCCGTTTAAAACTGAACCCTATGCTCACCAGTTAGCAGCGTTAGACCGTAGCTGGGAAAAGATAGAGTACGCTTACTTTATGGAAATGGGTACAGGTAAGTCTAAGGTATTAATTGATAATGCTGCCATGCTGTTTGATGCTGGCAAAATGCAGGGTCTTGTTATTGTAGCTCCCAAGGGGGTGTATAGAAACTGGTCCTCTAAAGAAATACCGGCCCATATGCCTAGTCATATACCCATACGCATCGGAGTTTGGTCAAGCCGATTAACTAAAGAAGTTAAGGCTGAACTGAATAAACTGTTTGAACCAAACGATGATCTAAACATTCTTATAATAAACATAGATGCCGTAATAACTAAAAAGGGTAAGCTCCTCTTAGATAAATTCTTAAACACACGTATATGTATGCTTACTGTTGATGAAAGTACGATAATTAAGTCACCCTCAGCGAAACGAACAAAGGCCATGATACACCTAAGTAGGTTTGCAAAGTATCGTAGGATACTTACAGGTTCACCTGTTACAAAATCACCGTTAGATATATTCAGCCAGTGTGACTTTTTAAATCCACACCTATTAGGGTTTAGTTCTTACTACAGTTTTAGAAATCGCTTTGCGGTTCTAAATGATGCAAACTATGGCGGTAGAAATTTTAAACAGGTAGTAGGCTATAAGAATACGGAACAACTACATGAAATTTTACAAGATTTTAGCTACAGGGTGGTAAAGGAAGATTGCTTAGATTTACCAGATAAAATTTATATGCGCCGTGAATTTGAAATGACTAAAGAACAAAGCAAGGTGTATAAACAAATGCGGCAGTCTGCCATAGCCTTTCTAGAAGAAGGTGAAGCAAGTACTACAACTGTTCTTGTACAGCTTTTACGACTACATCAAATTTCTTGTGGTTTTATACCAACCGATGAAGGTGACATAGTACGATTAGAAAATAACCGTGCTAATGAACTAGTAGCTGCATTAGAAGAAATTTCAGGCAAAGTTATTATATGGGCAAATTATCGTAATGATGTATTTCTTTTAAAAGAACTACTAGCCAAGAAATACGGTTCAAATTCACTTGTAACATATTTTGGGGATACAAAAGATGAAGAACGTGTATTGGCAGTTTCATTATTTCAAGATGAGAACTCGGATGTACGGTTTTTCCTGGGCAATACACAGACTGGTGGATATGGTATTACTCTTACCGCTGCGAAAACTGTTATCTATTATTCCAACAACTACGACCTTGAAAAACGCCTACAGTCAGAAGATCGTGCCCACCGTATTGGTCAAAAAAATTCAGTTACATACTTGGATCTTGTATGTAAAGGCACTGTGGATGAAAAAATAATTAAAGCCCTGCGTAATAAGATTTCTTTAGCGCAAGCCGTAACAGGAGATAAATGGAGAGAATGGATTTAAAATTCAAACTTATAATAAAGCGTAATACTCATACTTTTGATGTGTTAAAATGCACACTAGATGATAAAGATGAAGAGCATATAGCGGCTTGTAAAACACTAGAAAACGCTAAATGGGTAATGGACGCTTTGGCACAAAACAGTCGTAGATAACTTTTGGCTTGTCATCTTTAGTTTTTTTAGTTTAGTATTTTAACACGTTCAGAAAGGTAGAAATTCACATGGCAAGAGTTTTTATAACCCAGGAAATGCACGGTAGGAACTTCTTACCAGCTAGACATTACGGTACATTAGTTGCTGTTCTGCCTGATAATGCCCAGATTGTAATTTCTGCAACTCCGATATTACGAAAAATTCAACGCACATTAAACGACTATAGTACAGAAGACTACTTACTGTTATCAGGTGACCCTATAATTATGGGCCTGTGTATGATGGTAGCTTCGGAAAAAACAAACGGTATTCTCAGAATGTTAAAATGGGAAAAGCGTGAAAAAGACTACTATGAAGTAACGGTAGATTACTATAGTAAGGAGGAGAACTATGGATGATATTTTTGCAGAAATAGAAAAAGATGCTTTAAGAGAAGTTAGCATACCTAAAGATAATGAACTGGCTAAAGTAGGTACATTAATAGGTACTCTACATGAAATGCAGGAAAAGTACCAAAAACAGGAAGCTATTCTTAAAAAATTTAAACAAGAAATTTTGGAAATGGAAACACGCACCATTCCAGATATTATGATGGAATTAGGTGTGGCTGAATTCACTAATACGGATGGCGTTAAAGTTACAATCAAACCTTTTGTAAGTGCCAGTATACCAAAAAATCGTCTGGAAGAAGCGCATACTTGGTTAAAAGATAACGGACATGGTGATTTAATTAAGCATTTAGTTTCTGTTGACGTAGGTAAAAAAAGTAATGACGCTAGCCGAGCGTTAAAGGCTTTATCTAAGTTGGGGTTAGACCCAACCGATAAAGAACAGGTTCATTCACAAACATTAAAAGCGTTTGTGCGTGAGCAGGTCGAGGCGGGTGAGCCCATCCCGCTAGAGCTCTTCGGAGCGTATTTTGGGCAAAAAGCGACCATTAAGAAAGGATAGAATAATGGCGAAAGCAGTAAAAAAAGTAGAAAACCAAGTTCCAGCTGAACTGTTAAATGAAATGGCGGCTGATGCGGGGCATGGTCAAGAAGGTATTACCGGAGCAGACTTGGCAATACCGTTTCTTAAAATACTTCAGCAAATGTCACCTGAACTTGCTAAACGTGATGGCAAGTATATTGAAGGTGCTACTGAAGGTATGATTATGAACGGCGTTACAGGGCAATTATGGGAAGCCGATGAAGGCGTAACTGTAATTCCTTGTGGCTTTAAGTTCAAAACTATCGAATGGAAGCCAGAACGTAAGGGTTTCGTTAACAGTTATTCTAGAACGGATACATTGCCAGAATTTGAACGTGATGATAAAGGTGCGGCTATAACCAAATCAGATGGCAATATTTTAGCTGACACAGCAGAACACTATGTACTGGTTGTTCATCCGGACGGTGGTTGTGAACAAGCCCTTATTAGTATGAGCAGTACTCAGCTTAAACATAGCCGTAAGTGGAATACTATGATTAAGCAGAAAATACTACAAACTAAAGATGGCCCAAAAAGCCCTCCATCTTACGGGTATATGTATACCTTAAAAACCACTGGTGAATCTAAAGATGATAACCATTGGGAAGGATGGACCATAGCAGATGCTGGTATGGTAACGGACAGTAATTTGTATCAAGGGGCAAAGGCTTTCGCTAATTCTATTAATCAAGACCAAGTGATAGTCAAGCATACCGAAGAAGTAATGTAAGGGAAAACCCCCCGCTTCGGTGGGGGGTAATCCTTTTAGGGGGTATGCTATGTCAATCTATGCGCCAGCGTTTATGGAATTATTTAAAGGCATGGAAGAAGCCTATGGTGAATACGCCATTGCTGATAAACCTGCTGATCCAGAAACTAAAAAGAAACAAGGCCAAGCTGTAACAATCCGTGAACCTGTAACTGAAGTATTATGGGTTAGGCATTTAGCGGGTAGAAAAACTCTTGGTATTATTCCAATCAATAGTTTGAGTATGTGTCAGTGGGGTGCTATTGATATAGATAATTACGATTTAGATATAGTGTCATTTAGTAAGGCATTTTATAAACGTGACTTACCGTTAATACCGTTTAGATCTAAATCGGGTGGTTGCCATTTAATTTTATTTCTAACTGAACCCGTACCAGCAAAAGAACTTCAAGCAAAACTTAGTGAAATAGCCGCTTGTTTAGGATACGGTACATCTGAAATTTTTCCCAAACAAACCAAAGTTCTTATAGATAAAGGGGACTTGGGTAACTGGTTAAACATGCCGTATTTTGGCGGTGAAAAAAGTACTCGCTATGCCTTAGATAAAAAAGGTGAAGCTTTACCTGTTGATAAATTTTTAGATTTTGTTAAAGACTTTAGAATTACTCCAAAGCAGTTAAAGACAATAAAGGTTTTAGAAACAGGTAATATACTCCCTGATGGTCCACCGTGTTTACAGGCATTAGTTCAACAGGGGTTTCCACAGGGAACACGTAATAATGGTTTATTTGCGCTTGGGGTGTATTGTCGTAAAGCATTCCCAGATAACTGGGAACGGGAAATAGAAGCTAAAAATACCGAGTGCATGGATCCACCTTTAGACTCCAAAGAAGTACAGTTAATAGTTAAGCAGATTGGTAAAAAGGATTATAACTACAAATGCAGTGACCAACCATTAGCAGCCTTTTGTAATTCGGCACTATGTCGTACTCGTAAATATGGTATCGGTGGCGGTGCTATGCCCACTATGACAGGCTTACGAAAGTTACCCACCGACCAACCTGTATGGTTTTTAGAAGTAAATACAGCAACCTTAGAATTAAATACAGACCAGTTACAAAAACAGACATTGTTTCAAAAAGCTTGTATGGAAGCTATTAACTATATGCCGCCAAAAATAGGCGAGCGACAATGGCAAACATTAATCCAAGTTCTATTAGATAATTGTGTAGAATTAGATAAGCCAAAAGAAGCTGGTATAGGAGATCAGTTTAATGAACTGTTTGTAACTTTTTGTACTGACAGTAGGTTACGAGCAAATGCTAAAGAAGAACTTTTATTAGGTAGACCGTGGGTAGGCCCAGACCCTAATGATGAAAGCTCATTTCGTATTTATTTCAGGTTGCGTGATATTGAAGAATTCTTAGTTCGTAACGGGTTTAAGTATTACACCCGATCACAAATCATATCTAAACTAACGTCTAAAGAAATGGGATGCCATTCACACTTTTTTAAAATAAAGGGCAAGGGTGTAAATGTTTGGTATGTAGAAGAATTTGAAAATATGAATGAATCATTTGAATTACCAGATATGGGCGGCGATGTCCTTTAGTCCAGAAATAATACTTGGTCCTCCAGGTACAGGTAAAACAACGTACCTGTTGAATCTAGTTGAAGAGGCTTTGGATAACGGTGTAGACCCTGAACACATGGGGTTTGTAGCGTTTACTAAGAAAGCTGCCAAGGAAGCAATTGAACGTGCAGAGAATAGGTTTAACTTAACAGATAAGCGGTTGCCGTATTTTAGAACCCTGCACAGTTTGGCTTTTCGTATGTTAGGTATGAACCGTGAACGTGTGTTAAGCCGTTCACAAATTAAAGAATTTGGTGAAATATTAGGATTAAAGCTGAGAGGAAGTATAGCTCCAAGTGAGGGTACTGTTTCTAATTCATTACCAGGAGACAGAGCATTATTTTTGTCAGGGTTAGCGCGACTACGGTGTTTAACTTTACAAGAACAATGGCGTGAGAATACAGAAGACTTAGGCTGGTATGAACTAGAAAGAGTACATAAGGGGTTAAAGAAATTTAAAGATAGCCGTGGCTTGTTTGATTATACTGATATGTTGGAAATGTATATTGAGCAAGGTTATGTACCCGAATTAGAATTACTGGTTGTAGATGAAGCACAAGACCTTAGTAGATTACAATGGAAGATGATACATAAGTTAGCAGAAAAAGCTAAACGAGTTGTTGTGGCTGGTGATGACGATCAAGCTATTTTTCAATGGGCAGGGGCAGACCTAGCCTATTTTGTACAATTAGAAGGTAAGGTTCAAGTATTAAATAAATCATACCGTATTCCTCAAAACATACATACCACCGCTAATTCAATAATTAATAGAGTTGCCATACGTAGGCAAAAAGTTTGGAACAGTAAAGATTCTACAGGTACTGTAACTTATCACACTACGCCAGACAGTATTGACATGACTGATAACACATGGTTAGTATTGGGTAGAAATAGTTATTTGATTGATAAGGTAGAAGAACAGTGCCGTAGGGAAGGTTTAATTTATGAACGGAATGACCGTAGGTCAGTAAAAGAAAGTTCTTTGGCGGCTATACAAAATTGGGAAAAGTTAAGAGCTGGTGAAACATTAGATGCTCTTGCCATTAAGAAATGTTTAAAATTTTTAAAGCGAACCACCTCTGCTTTACCGGAAACAGGTTCTTTAAACTTAAAAGAATTACAGTCTAAGTGGGGAGTAGTAAGAACAGATATATGGCACGATGCGTTTGAACGTATGTCTTTACTAGAACGTTCTTACTTAGTAGCGGCTTTACGTCGTGGGGAAAAGCTAACTAAAACTCCACGTATACGGCTCAGCACTATACACAGTGCAAAAGGCGGTGAAGCAGATAATGTTATTTTATTTAGTGATATGGCAAATAGAACATATAAAGATATGCAAAAGCAACCGGATAATGAACGTAGGGTTTTTTACGTAGGAGTAACTAGAACTAAGGAAAATCTTCATATTATTATGCCGAGAACAAAGTTTATGTTTGCCGAATTATAATCTGGTAGTCACAAGATATACCTGTGTGCTAGGCTGTATTTTAGAAAGGTAGTAAGGAATAGAAATATGAGAACAGTAGATTTTTATACATTTATGAAAAAGCGGGAAACAATACGTCTTCGCAAAGAAAATCATATGCCGTTTCCTTGGACAGATGATCCAGTATTTCAAACCTATAAATTTACCAATGTAAAACGAGCCCACGATAAAACTACTCGCTGGTTCTGGAAAAATGTTTTAGACAAACACCACAATGCTCCTAAAGAATACTTACTGTTTAACTGTGCATTGTTTCGGTATTTTGGCACTATAGAATTTTCGGAGGCTATTGGCGGTTGGACCGAACTTTGGGCAGAACATAAAGAAATTATTAGGGATATAGCTAAAAGCCGTTTGGAAAAGAATCAAAAAGTTTTCACGGGTGCCTATGTAATAACAAATCAGGGAATTAAAGCACCTAAACAAGATGTCGTAATTGATGAGTTTTTAACTCCACTATGGTATAAACTACCTGACTTAGTAAAGATAGCTAACGAAACGCAAAGTTGGCAAGCTGTCGCTATAGCAATGATGAAATTAAAAGGCTTTGGTGGCACTGGCTTTATGACTAAGGAGGTATTACAAGATGCCCTACATACCCCTGTATTTGTGGACTGCGTTGATCGCAACCTATGGTGTCCTATTGGCCCTGGAGCAAAACGAGGCATTAATAGGTTATTACACAGGACTTTTAATTCACCCTTAAAGCCAGAAGAGGGTTTAAAAGTAATGTTAGAACTTTTTGCGGCTAGAGAAACACACTGGCCGAAGAACTACGTTGATCTTGAACTACATGATATACAGTTTCAACTTTGTGAATTTGATAAATACGAACGGGTTATAAATAACGAGGGTAGACCAAGGAGTAAATACCGTGTTAAGTGAAATAGTAGTACGGTCTATGAACTTGCCATTGTTTAACACTTTGGCGTTAGAAATAAATGCTGGATGCAATCGTACTTGTGACTTTTGTCCACAGGCAAACAACACACGACCAAGTAAACAAATGACAGAAGAAGACATTACACCTATTATTGACCAGTTGGTTGATCTTAAGTTTAAAAAACGTGTTTCATTAAATATCTATAATGAACCATTGCGAAATAAAAGATTAGAAAAATTCATCCAAATGTTTACTGAGAGACTACCTAGAGTTTGCACAATGTTTGCAACCAATGCTGACTATTTAAAGCGGCCGGAAGACTTAGCAAGGTTTTTTGATGCAGGGTGTAGACAGATACAAATTAATATCTATTCAAATGAAAAACGCTACCAACAAATCAAACAGTGGGTTGATGATTTAGGGTATGATCAAAGTGGTTCTGTCTATACTTATGTAAAGGCAGGACAAAAAATATGCCATGTTCTTAGAAAATTTGATGGCAAATTTGAAGGGGGTTTTACGATTAATAATCGGGCAGGGAATATTCCTTGGTATCAACCCGCAATTACTGAACCGTTACAGAAAATGTGTACGCGTCCATGGCGTATGCTCAATATAAACTGGGATGGTCAGGCTATTCTTTGTTGTAACGACTATGAAGGTGAAACAGATTTTGGAAATATGAAAACACATTCTTTAGTTGAAATGTGGAACCATATAGAATTCCACAAGATACGTGAAAGGTTGCAAAATAAGGATCGTAATTTACCCGTGTGTGGTGTATGCGACTACGGCGGCGGTAGCTACCCTCATATGATTCACCCTGTAAATTTGGAAAAATAAAATGGTTATCCCAGCATATAAAAAAGACTTTGAGTTAGAGTATAACTCTGAATACGGACTACATCTACGAATTGGTTCTACAGACAAATCTTGTGTTAAAGAGGTTTATAGAGACTATAAGAAAATGCAGCTACGAGATAAAATAGTTATGGATCTAGGCGGCTGCTTTGGAGCATTCTGTAAATTCGCTTTAGATTCAGGTGCCAAGCATGTGTATACATATGAACCCGAACCAAAAAACATACCGCTGCTTCAAAAGAATACACAGAGTATGGACTATGAACGTATTACAACTTATAATAAAGCTGTGATAGCAGGTCATGCCCAAACCGTAGATTTGTATAGGGGTGGTCGCCGAGGACATTCAATGGAAAGTGCCAGTACATTAGAAATACGGGGGCGTGAAAAAATTAAAGTTGGTTCTTGTAATTTTGAAGATGAATTAAAACGCATTAAACCTTCTGTAATTAAAATGGATGTAGAAGGTGGTGAATACTCATTATTAGAAATACGAATGCCTAAATACGTTAAAGAGATAATGGTTGAGTATCATTTCAAACGCAAAGCTTTAAAAGAAAAATGTGCCGAATTGCATAACTTTCTACTTAATCAAAATTTTAAGGCGATAGAAGCCCCTTATCTAAAGGATAAAAATCGTCACGGCCTTGGGCTATATAGGAGAACATAATGTTAATTTATATTCACACAGCCGGTAGACCAGATAAACAAATAACACTTAAAAGTTTTCCTGCTTCTTTAGTTAAACGTACTCGCCTAGTAGTGCAAGATGCTGAAAAAGATCATTATCTCAAATTACCTAATGTAGTGGTTCTTCCTGGAGATATAGACAGGTTAAGTCCAACACGGCAATGGATATTGGAAAATGCTGAAAGCGATAAGTTTGTTATGATGGATGATGATTTAACTTTTGCACATCGTGGCCCGTATACGGGAACCAAACTTTATAAAGCTAATACAGAAAACGTAGAGACGATGTTTACAGAACTTGAGTATTTACTAGAAAACTATATTCACGTGGGCATAAGCGCACGTGAAGGCAATAACCGTGTACAGTCAAACCTAAAAGAAAACACGCGCATGATGCGCTTGCTCGGTTACAACAAACCAGAAGTATTAAAAACTGGCGCACGATTTGATCGTATAGATACTAAACAGGATTTTGACATGACTTTGCAGCTATTACGTAAAGGACATAAAAATGCAGTGCTGTACAGCTTCACACATAATCAACCGGGAAGTAATAACACCGGAGGGTGCAGCGTTTACCGTGATCCCGAAATGATGGATAGGTGCAGCCATGAACTTGCCGCCTTACATCCAGACTTTGTTAAAGTAGTTGAAAAACAAACTAAGACTAGTTGGGGTGGCGGCATTAGAACAGATGTAAGAATAGCGTGGAAAAAAGCATATGAAAGTTATACATAGTCGTAACGTAAACGAGGCTTATGTTATTGGTATTCGCGCATTAGATGCGTGTGGAAATATTGAAGACAGCCGCATTGGTCAAGTTAAGACTATGCCTGTACCTGTATCTACAGTTTATAGGCACCCACAAGAACGTGTTCTGTTTAATGCAAAACGTGATGCTAACCCGTTCTTCCATTTAATGGAAGGGCTGTGGATGTTAGCAGGGCGCAATGATGTAAAATGGATAAAAAACTATAACAGTACATTTGGTCAGTTTAGTGATGACGGTACTACTTTTAATGCAGCTTATGGCTACCGATGGCGGCATCAATTTAACCGTGATCAGCTGTCTGAACTTATAGATATGTTGCTTAAAGAACCTAGCACACGCCGAGCTGTTATAAGTATGTGGGATCCATATGCAGATTTTAACGCTGACGGTAAAGACTTTCCCTGTAACTTAAACATAGCGTTTAGAATACGTAACCATAAGCTAACTATGACAGTTTTTAACCGTAGCAACGATGCAATATGGGGAGCTTACGGTGCAAATGCTGTGCATATGAGTATGCTGCAAGAATACATAGCCAGTGCCATTGGAATAGAAGTAGGTACGTATACACAAGTAAGTAATGATTTTCACGCCTATACAGAAGTTTTAAATAAAGTGGGTGTGCCTGATCCACATCCGTTATGCCCGTATGAAATGGGTGCTTTATTTTCAACACCTATGATTAAAGATTTTAAAAATTGGCAAGAAAATTTAATGTATTTCATGGTGGATACTCACCTATTCCATAAATTAAATTACAAAGCTGGCTATATGTTTGACATGGTCAGATTTTCTACTGAACCGTTTTTTATGGAAACTATTATTCCAATGGTTAGAGTATGGGGGTGTTATAAACATAAAGACTATAAATCGGCATTAAGTATTTTAAGTGATACGATGGCCGATACTGATTGGAAACAAGCGTGTAAAGAATGGATAGTAAGAAGGGCAGAAAGAAATGCGTCAAAAAATGCTGAGAGAAGGCGGGGCCGTCAAAAGATGGCACACGATAACTAATGTTAAAGAACAAACTGTGGCAACTCATAGCTGGGGTGTCGCAAGTATTGTGTTGGACCTTTGGCCTGACTGTTCTAATAATCTTATTCGTGCCGCTCTTTGGCATGATATTGCTGAGCTGCGGACTGGAGATATTCCTGCGCCGATTAAGTGGGAAGACAAAGAATTTGCACTCGCCTGTCATAATATCGAACAAAGAGTACAGGAGCAGTTCCATTTGTTTGAAGAACTTTCGGGAGAAGAACAATTCCAATTGAAAGTGGCAGATATACTAGAATTAATGTGGTATTGTGTAGATGAAATAAAACTAGGCAATGAAAAGTTTAAAGAAATACTGTTAGTAGGTGCTAAACACTATTTAAAATTTCGTTATACATATTCTGAAGCCGATGCCATGTGTGACTATTTAATAGCAGAAGGAAGATAGTTATGGCGTGGTATGCGTTTCTTATAGCTTGTTTTACTAGCCATTGTGCGAATATAGATTGGATAGAAAACTTTGAAAATTTGACACAGTGTAACGACACCCTACCTTTTATTTACGCAGAAGTTGTAAATAAAGAATTAGATATAAAAGAAATTGGTTGTAGAAAGAAAGGAGTTATAGATGTCAAAAGCAAACGAACGCCAAGTAGGAGGCACCCATTACCAGAATAAAATTCAGCATTGGGACTGGGTAGCTTCTAATGATTTAGATTATTTTCAAGGGCAGATAACGAAATATGTTGCACGTTGGAAAAATAAAAACGGTGTTGAAGATCTTAAAAAGGCACAACATTTTTTAGAAAAATATATTGAAACACAAGTGAATAAGAACAAGGATAATATACAACAGTGCTTTGACCTAGAAGGCAGTGAACCCCTTGCTCATGGTTACGTAAACCAAGACTAATGCGTGGTGATATAATCATAGAAGCATTGAAAAGTGCTACGAAGATTTTTAAACTTACTAAAAGGGAACTCCATTTGCTTACTTACTATGAACCTAGAATTATTGAACGTTGGTACCGTGGTAAAGTTTCTATACAGGAAGCAGCAGTTTGGGCAGATGCTCTAGGTTACGATTTAATTTTAAAGCGGAAAGAAATGAGAAAGTAATGCAGATACCGTTATTTGAACCAGAAACAACATGGACAGCACCCGAAGTTTTACCTGAATTTGAAAATGCTGAAGCCATAGCTATAGACTTAGAAACATGTGACTTAGATTTAAAAAACAGTGGTCCTGGTTGGCCTTGGGGTGGAGGTCATGTAGCAGGAATAGCATTATGTTTTAAAAAGGGTAAAGACTTTGAATCACACTACTTACCCATAGGTCACCAGACAGGGCAAAATTTAGATAAAGCTTTAGTTAGGGCATATTTACAAAAACTATGTGATTCCAAAATCACAAAAGTTTTTCATAACGCATTATATGATATAGGCTGGTTGCGGACAGAACAGATACTAAAGATAGAAGGTCCAATATTTGATACAATGAGTGGCGCAGCACTATTAGATGAAAATAGAAAAAGCTACAGTTTAGATAACGTGGGTAAGTCTTGGCTTGGCATAGGTAAGGATGAAACACTACTGGCTGAAGCTGGAGCAGCTTATGGTATCAAACACATCAAAAGTGAGATGTGGAAAATACCACCACAGTTTGTTGGTCCCTATGCAGAACAAGATACTCTAGTTACCTTAAAGCTGTGGGAGTATGAAAAAGCTAAATTAGCAAAGGATGATTTAGAAGATATCGTAGAACTAGAAATGGCTATCTTACCACTACTTGTAGAAATGCGAGCTAAAGGCATACGTATTGATTTAGATAAAACCCAACAAACTAAGAAACAGTTATTAAAACAACAAGCTGAATTGAATAAAGAACTGTATAGAAAATTTGGCGTTAAGGTAGATGTGTGGGCTTCAGCTAGTATAGCTAAAGCATTTGAAGCACATAACTTAGAATACCCAAGGACAGAAAAAACAGCCGCCCCGAGTTTTACCAAGGAGTTTTTAGAAGCACATCCACACGAAATTACTGATATAATACTAAGAATAAGAAAAATAGATAAGACCATAAACACATTTATAGATGGTATGGTTTTAAGTTCTGCTCATAATGGTAGAATACACGCAGAGCTACACCCACTAAAAAGTGATGAAGGCGGTGCAGTTTCAGGTCGGTTTAGCTGTAGTCGGCCAAACCTACAACAAGCCAGTGCAAGAGACCCTGAATTCGGACCAATGGTTCGTAAGTTATTTTTACCAGAAGAAGGCCAACAGTGGGGGGCGTTAGATTACAGTAGCCAAGAGCCAAGGTTAACGGTTCACTACGCACATAAAACTAATCAACCTGGAGCTAAAGAAGCTGTAGAAAACTATAATACAGATAAAGATATGGATTATCACCAGATGGTTGCTGACCTAGCAGGTATTTCACGTAAACACGCTAAGACTATTAATTTAGGATTAGCCTACGGTATGGGTCAGGTAAAGTTATGCGCCAGCTTAGACCTGCCCACTGAAAAAGTCCAAAATAAAAACGGCAGAGTAATAGAAATAGCTGGTGAAGAAGGCTTACAAATAATAGCCCAATACCATGAAAAAGTTCCATTCATCCGAGGTCTCACCACCACCTGTTCTAACCTTGCACAAGAACGTGGGTATATTCGTACTATTGGCGGTAGACTATGTAGGTTTAATATGTGGGAACCTTCTAATGGTAGCTGGGAAGTACCCGTAGAAGGAAGAGCTGAAGCAATAGAAAAATGGGGCGGTCAGGTACGTAGGGCTTTTACTCACAAAGCACTTAATAGACTCATACAAGGTAGTGCCGCCGATATGACTAAGTTAGCCATGCGTAACTTATGGCAAGAAGGAATAGTGCCGCTACATCAAATGCACGATGAACTAGACTTTAGTTTTGAAACCAAAAAACAAGCGGATAAATGTGTAGAAATAATGGAACAATGCTTACCGCTGTCTGTTCCTACTGTGGTTGATGCAGAATTCGGTAGTACATGGGCAGACGCACAATATGAATGGGATAACAAATGAAAAAACTTTTCACTGCTTTGCTTTTTTCTATAGTACCATTTTCAGCAACTGCACTAGAACTAAGAAACATACCTGTAACTGGTTCGTTAGAATTTAAGGCTATGTGCCTACAGTATCCTTACATAGAAAAAAGTTTAACGGACGGTGGTGAAAATAGAATACTTACATTGTCTCGAGAAAATGAATTAGTTGAAATTTGGATAGATCATGAAACAGAAACATGGACTGTTATTTTACGCGCATCTAAGTTAAATGTAGGTTGTATTCTTGGTGTGGGTACAGGAATTTTTCCAACGCTGGGTAAAACATTATAGGAAAAAACATGGCAAATGTAACCGTAACTTTGACTGCAGAAATGGCTCTTAGCGATAATGGTGGTGACTTTGAAAATGAAACAGGTACCAACGCTAACGATATTCAAACAAGGGCAAGAGCACGAGTAACCGCTTATAGAAAAAAAGGCGATACTGTTAATTTTGATAATCAGTTAGATCAAGGGGTACAACAGATATCAGTAGTTGGAAATGCTACAACATTATAAAAGCTCCTTTTCCCAGGAAGGAGTATGGGAGCCAGCGGTTTTAAAGCTCTAGCAAATGGCCTCACACTGCTGGCTCCTTTTCTTTGAAGCGGTACGTACAATGACAGAATCAAAACAAAATGAAGTTATTGACTGTCCTTGGTGTGGGCAAGCCACACGATTAGAGTTTGTTAAAGGTCATTATCAATGTCTTGCTTGTAAGAAACCTGTATATGATTGTTGTGATGGCGAACAAAATCAAGAAGGTGTAGAACCATAGCTTCATTAGAAAAAACCTTTTGGTCACTATTTAAAAAGCATCTACCGAAAGGCTGTGATTCCCAAAGAATTGAAACAGGCAGTACGGGACGCGGTATACCCGATGTGAATTTATGCTACCAAGGAAATGAAATTTGGGTTGAGCTTAAAATAGTTTCTGGTAAAAAGATAAACATAACAGCGGAACAGTGTGCTTGGCATTTTCGTCGCACACGGGCAGGAGGCCATACATTCATAATAGCCCGTGATAAAGTTGACGGGGTACGAAAAGGTAAATACGATAAGCTGTATGTATGGAAAGGTGACCATGCCATTGCAATACAGGAAAACGGTATAGCGGCTGACGGTTGCCGGATTTATCAAGCTCCTTTTAATTGGGAGCAAATAATGGGTAATTTATGGCCCATGCTAAATAAAGTTGAGTAATTATAAGCCGCTGTATTGCCCTGTAAGGTGTCAACTTAATAGGCTGGTAGGGTGGTATGGGGGCTAGTCAAATGATACCTGTACGTAAAAAAACCCCCCGCCGAAGCAGGGGGCTGAGTTTAGCCTTGGGGGTTTAAACTATAACGAGTATTCAGTTTTAGGTGGAGCAAAGGCATTATGTTGGGGATTAATTTCAAGGTGTGCAGCACCGTCACATTGCATACCGTATTCGCTCCATTCAAGCGGTAACTGAAGCCACATACTGATGTATTGCGGTACAGCTTTATCGGTATATATAGCGGCTGAGCCTTCACCACCGTCATGGTACACAATTACAGAATAACTACTAAAGCCTTCCCCAAAGCCGTGATCTGTCTCATTGAGAATTTCAATTTTATGTACATTGATTGTTGATGGCCCCTTGTATTCATGTATGCTGTCTGCATATAACTTGAGTGGAATACTACCCTGTGGAATAAGATGGGTAGTGTACTGTAATTCTTCTCCACCCCCTAGTTCCCATGTAACCCAACTTATTTGAGCGTTACTTAGTTTACCCCGTCGTGGTAACTGATAATGGTATTCGGTTGGCATAGCTTTCTACCTTTCTATGTAAAGTAAAAGCCCCCCGATTAAGGGAGGCTTTAGTTGATTAATAACTAGCGTCGTTTGCTTTTTTCATATTAAGTAAACACGATATACGAATTGCTGTTTCCGGGGTATCACATAATACAATAACCGGAGAATCTTTAAAGTATGGAGTTTTAGTACAAACAGAGTTTTGAAAGGCCCACCAATCACCCTTTCTGTCCCATTTTAAAACATCCTTCCAAACAAGATGTTTTTTGTTTAAGGAGCTTTCGATATCGGCACATATATCTTCACTAAATGCTATATATTCCATAACTTTCTACCTTTCTATGTGTTGACAGTTACTTACTATTTACATACTACACTAGCCACACAAGTCTAGCCAGCTTTATTTAAGTCCTTCTATATCTTTGCCAAGCACATCTTTAATCGTACCTCTTTTTAGTTTCTTATCCAATATGCTATTGTGCTTGTTAATCTTATCTACTTGTTTGGCGTCTAACCATTTGAACGGTGCCTCAAGTCTTTCTAAATTAAACACCATTGCAATGCGGTATGCAATTTCAACACTTTCACATATTAGGAACTTATGACTACCTTCCCCATACGGACAAATTTTGGTTCCTGTTATTGGAGTATAGGCGTATACTTCAATATCGGAGTCTTTAGAAACACCCCAAACAACTTCTGCATATTTAGGGCTTGTAGGAGAACTCCTCATCCTACGTTCACAGGCTTTTAAATAACCGTATGCTGTTTCAAAGTCTTTATACTTTTCTAACAGCCTTAAAGCTTCCGCTTGTAGATGTTTGTAATTGGCTGGATTGCCTTTAGAATCAAAACCATATGATAACATTTTTTTACTGCATTGCTGAAAGGCTTTTTGTCGCCATTCAGGGGCCACTGTTATCTGTGTATATACCATAACATAATTCCTTCTACCTTTCTGTTTAAGATTGTTTTGTAATTGTGGGTATTGTACACAAGCCGTGTGTGTCAAGCCAGCTTTATTTTATTTTGACAGTAAACCAGCTAAACAGGGCATCTAGTAAAAAAACCTACCCCCGTAGATGCCCTGTAAGGCATCAAGCCGTACCCCTTTGGTACCCCAAGTACCAAAAATACTTGCTGAGCCTGTACGGGCCTTAAAATGGCATATAGGGCTAAGTGACTGTTTTTAAGGAAAAAATAGCCCCTAGTTGCGACACTAGGGGCTAAAGTTGGTCCCAAACATAACAGGGAGGAGAATTTCAATGAATATTTATATGATATTAGGTTTTAAATCAACACACAATGAAAAAAGAACCCCTAGCTATAGAACAGCTAGGGGTTGAGTTTACCAAAGGGAGGGTTAAAAATTATGACTGGTCTAACGTAGCGTATTTTCCTACCGTTTGTAAAACATGATTATAATCACTGCTAAGTGCTTCAGTAGTAATTTCACTTATCTTATCAGCACTTACATGACGATGTTGTAACCCGCGTCTTAGGTTTGCCACTATCATCATGGCATTACCGTCCGGTCCGTCATTAACGGGTACAACAAGGTCAGGGTAAATTGGTTCAGCCATTGGTTCCCCCTATGCCGCTTGTGCGTATTCAAGGGCTAACTCAAGGGCTTGTTCTTTACGGCGAGCACCGCCACCCAACAAAGCTGAACCAATGACATTGGTTTCATCTGTGTGAAAAAACCGCATGTGGTCTTCTTGGTAAGTCACACCGTTGTACGCTCCCCACCATGTACCCTTGGCTGATTGTAATTCAGATCCAGGCGCACACTGAATAGCTTCCCATGTGTTACTGGAAGTAGGGGTAAAGCTATCCATAATGGGTGAATTGTCATTAGTAACCTTGCGCTCTTTCAAAAGCTTGGGCTGGTAGACCTGTGCAATAAATTCCTGCACCTGTTCTTCTTTAGCCCTTTTCTTAGAAAGTATAGTAGCGGCTTCCTTCAGTTTAGCGTTTTGCTCTTGGGCAAGCACCACAGCATTTTCAGCGGCGGCTTGTACATCCTTATCAAACGCCCTCACATGCGGCATTCTAAATGTACCGTTATTGCCGGAACGTAGTGCCGCCGTGAGTGTGTTATTGCAAACAACTCGGGTTGCCGTATTGCGGATAGTATTGCTCTTACCCCAGATGTGGGCATTGTGGAACAGTAGGTATCCAATGGCTGTATCGCCTTTAACAAACTCAAACTCATCGTATTTAGCAAGAGCCCATATTTCAGTGCCGCCTTTGAGTGCGCCACAGGTTTCCATTTTCATTTTACCTGCTTTGCAGAACTTTTCCATGAAGGTAAACACTTCTTCATTTTGGGTTGGCACCCAATCTGGCCCAACGGGGCCAAACACATCTTCCGGTTCATACTTGCCAGTACCGCGTTCACGTACAAGTACACCATACTCTTCACCACCACGGCCGAGTACCGTGTGGTTTTTCTTATTAGGCAAGGTTGTGAACATTGGTTGGCGAACAACTTCCCAATCAAGGTTAGCTGCTTTCATCCAAGCTAATGCACCCTCTTTAGGGTCCATTTGTGATCCAAGGCCGTGCCAGCATGGGGTGTCAGCCCATACCATGTTAGCCATTCCGTCTACTACTTCTAGTTCGTGTGCCATAGCTTTCTTCCTTTCTATTGGCTAGTTGTTGAATTTAAGTGTAGTAATTATAGCAAAGTGTTTGCTCCTGTGACTAGTGTAATGTTATTGGATTGTGCGCTTACCCCACTCAGCTTCAGATAACCCCACTAGCTGTTCCATAAACTGTTCCATACGTTCTAAAATAGAATCGGCACATTCACGTACAGCCGTAGGTTCATCACCAGTCATCATACGTATGTTGGCACCGATAGCGAATATGTTAGCTTCAATAATAACATCTAAGTGATCCATGTTATTTTCTACTAAACGAGTATTAGTGGTTTCTACAGCCGTAAATATTTTTTCATGTTCGTGTTCAAATTCTATATTATCCATTGGTTAATGCCCTTCCATTGTTAGTTGTCCCGGTTGTTTGCGTATTTAAGCCTATACTATTGGCCGCTTTGCGACCAGCATCGTATGCGTTAGAGTCAGCTATACTAAAATTGCGACTAGGGACATTTTTAAGTTCACCCCAAGTATCGCTTATGTAATTATCTAACTGTTCTTTAGTTTGCTCATACAAAGCTGGCAGATTACTTTTATTGGAAGCTGTTACGGGTTGCTCCTGTGCTAATTTACGCATTTCATTTAGTCTTGCAACTAAACGTAAAGCGCATCCCGTACGAAAACTACTTTGTGAACTACTACCTTTACTCATTTCTACAACGCTCTGTGTAAAAAATTCGGCCATGTGGCAAGCTGTCGTAGTATTTGCTTCACTGCCTATGACGGTGTGATAAGTTTTGTGATTACCCCTACTGTAAAGGTATTCACAAAAGTATAGGCGAGCTGTAGCTAGCCAAAGATTTCTTACCCAACGCGCCCCTAATTTTGAAGTAGCACTGGTATGACCAACCTGTTCGTTTAATTTTTCTTTTTTACTAGCTGATTCAACTTGCGCCATTGACAAGTTGTGTTCGGCCAATAGTTCGTGGGCTTTTTCAGCCGCTAATGCGGCCTCATGTTCATTACTAGACTCAGTTAAGGCTAGTAACTTTTGGATTTTATCCACAATTTTCATGTCCATTTCCTTCTACCTTTCTATGTTAATAGGAATTTAACTATAACAAGTAAGAAATATCCACCAGCGAGTAAAGCTATTTCCATCTTTCTATTCCTTTCTAATGGGGGAATGTGTAAATGTGATACCCGATAGTAGCGATACTTATCATTAGCACTAACGGTATGAAACAGCGAAAAATAACCATCACTGCTAGTATTACAAAAGCACAAGATAATAATAAGTGCATATATTTCTACCTTTCTAACTACCTATAAGTATAGCATAGGGGTTTTTCAAATAACAGCAGATTGTTTACTAAGTGTACCCTTGAGCATTATTGTAAGCCTCCAATTCAGTTTTAAAGGGTCCATGCTTGATACTTGGTTCTTCTTCAGTATACCACAAATAGCCTTCGTCATCTGAGCCAGCCACAACAAACTCGCCGTAGGGTTTATTATCATCCCCTGTAAATTTATAAGTTTGTTTCATGGCCTTAACGTTAAATCATCAAACAACAAGTTATGCTTTTCAGCTATTTCAACAAACTGGTTATCTGACAATGAGTTTTTGGTTTTAAAGTGCTCATAAATTTCAGCTATACACGCGGCGTTCGGGGCTTTCTTCTTATCCGCTTGGGCTAAAAGCTCACTTTGGGGTGTGTCTAAAGCATCAGCTAGTAGGCTAATACTTTCTAGTGAAGGGGGAGCTGCAAAGCCTCTTTCAATTTGGGCAATGTAGCCAAACGTGAGGCCCGTTTTTTCACCGAGCTGGCGTAGGGTTAGTTTCTTATCGGTACGAAGTTGGCGTATCAATATGCCGAAGGGTGTTGGTTCATTAATCATTGTATTCTCCAAACTCTAATCTGGTTTTCTATTCTCATAGTTTTAATTTTCATACCCATTGATTTTGCGGCTTGGTTTATTGTGGAAACTTGCCTAACACGGGCATATTTAATTTCATCTGGGTTTAAATCAATAACAAAGCTGTCACCAATATCCATACGGTTTAAGATCTTCTGCCATTTTCCAGTTTTAGTTCCTGGTTCTGGTATGGGAATACCTTTTTCAATAATTATTGCTTGTTCTGTCATTTAATTCTCCTTCTTTATAGGAATTAAGTTTACGGGCATGATTGCCTTTTTTAACCTATCACGGGCATTTGCCATTTCTGGTGGTAGGGCCGTTACTTCAAGTTGTGACACTACAACCGTAGCCGCACTCAATAATTCGGCTAGGTTTTGAGCATCAGTCGTTAGCTTGTGCATATCCCCTAATTTAAGGGTCGGGTTATCACTAGCTAGGGTCATTGTATTTTTCATATGTCATTCCTCGCGTTTATGTTTGCGTCTTGTTGGGTTATGTAGGGGACCGCAACATAGCGTCCTTGCTGTTTTGTTCCTGTACAATGGAACATAAGCTTGCAGTCACTACAGGTGTGGGCTTCATGCTTTGCGTTTGGAATTGCAGGTTTACCCAAACGAAAACTCATTCTGCAACGGTGGCAAGTGTATTTTTCTATTTTTCCCATACGACAGTTTCTCCTGGCTTGATGGTTTCAATACCATTGTCAATAATTACATCCGCATCTTCATGCAGGGTCCAATGTATGTCTGCGGTTTTGGTAAAGGTATTAAGTCTATATTCTTTGGTCATAATGCCTTCATCTACCAAGGTACCCATACTGTCACCGCTGGCTAACCAGCCAGCGGCACCGACTTTACGTGTTTTCATTAGAGGCCCATACCTTTATGAAAAAAGTCATTTAGGTATTCTTGCAATGGGCCGTATTCTGGGTGTGACTCTAGCCACCACCCAAGCTCATCGCCTGTGTTGCCTGTTGTTATAAACAACGTGGTTTCGGTTTCAGTAAGTTGACCAGCCAGCTTTTCAAGGTGGGGAAGGTCGTGGCCTTTTTGAAAGGCCGTGCCGCAAGCTGACGGGGAAACATCGTTGTGGTCAAGATCATAATGGAATGCCATTACGCCACGGGTTAAAGATTCAAGTGTTGCCATAATTCTACCTTTCTGTTTATTACACTATATACAATATAGCATAGGCGGGGTTGTCAAGCTAGCAGAATGTGTACTTTTTATAGTCCTACTTCATAAGTATGTTTAACTTCACCATCCTCTTTTTTGCCTACATAACAGTCCCTTACCCATGTTTTCTGCCCGTTGGCAAACCGTCTAATGTGACCTCGCCTAAAGTGATAACGTGGGGAAGTAAATTCATCTCTTGGGCCGCTATGTCCAAGCGGTGCGCGATAAGGGGCTATTTTCACCGTTGTGTAGGAAACAAGAGGTGTTTTACCCTTTTTAGCTCGTGCCTTATTTAGTTTTTCGGGCGGCTGAATATACTCACGTTCTATGCCTTGCGCGTTTAATCGCCCGAGCATACAAGCCAATGCTGAAGTTAAGGCACCGACATACTGTTCATTTCCCTCTCCCTCCCATTTAATGTTTTTAGGATTAACACTTTCAAAGATAGATAGTGAACGTGTTAATCGCCAGTTGGTTTGTGCTTCTGGGGTAAGTATTTCCCATCCTAAAATTAGTTCATTAAAATAATGAGCTGGCTTATCTTTCTGATATACATATATTCCGGTAAAAATAGTTGTGTCTTTAGTTTTCGGAGTATAACGATATTCATAAGCCGTGTATCTATCGGACTTGCCGTTTTGCCGATGACGTAATTCAAAAATACAGTGTTGGGCGGGAAGGCGTAAGAAACCTTCAAACAAAGCCTCTGTTGCCGCTTCACTTTCGTCTAATATTTGTTCGTTGCTTATATAGCCAAAGTCAAAGAACTGTGCATCCTTAAAGCGTTCTGCACCGAGGATAGGCTCACGGGTTATCGGGTCATAAAACTCGTATTCTAACAGCTTATGCGCTTTCATAGCGGTGGTCCGTTCATGGCTTTTGTAAGGTTAAGGTCTTTAACCCAATCTTCGGCGGTATCGGGGTCATAATCTATAGCCACGTTAAATCCACCACCTCCTATTAACATCATCATATTTAATAGCCACGTATCACAAGAGGCACATTGTTGTAAATCAAACGAAGGCACGACTGGGCCTAAACTGCCCCAGTTCATATTACTCGTACCTGAAGTCCATACCCAGTTGCGGCGTATTTTACGGTCTTCGCCACATTCGGGGCATTCACTATGTGCGGATATTTTAATCACACCATTAGGATGTTTTCGCCATTCCATGTTATTGTTCCTCCTTTGAATCTATAAAGTCTTTAGCTGCGGCTATACCTTCAACGGTAGCGGTTGTTCTATAGAGTTCTTCCCAATCTATTTGATTATCGCCATACTTGCGAAAAACTCCTAACTCTGGTTCGGGTGTAAACGAGGTAAGTGAAAACAGGTACCCTTTGTAGTCAAACTTAACTACGGCTTTCGTTGCTCCTTTATTATCACTAAATACTTCCATTTAAAAATATCTCCTCACTGTTTGGGTTAAGATGTTGTCTTGCACAGCGTTCGGCATTTCAGCCCATATTTTGTAGATATATGCGTCCATGTTAGGTTCTAATACGCTGTGTAAGATAGTAATGGTGGAACTTAGGGCTTTGGGGTCCATTGGGTCATCATGGAGGTCGGGTGCAATGCCTTGATAAATAGTATCTATGGCGGTTGCGACTGTTTGCATATTCACCCATTCTTGCCGCACTACTGGATGCCATATTAACTTGGGCTCCTTGCCGTACTCCCAATTATCGTGGGCGTAGGTTTTAAAGTCCTTTTCTTCTTCAGGGCTTAGTTTGCGGAATAAGATATCGTCCATGTTACACCTCCATGTTAAGTTTGGGTTCTTCGCCTATTTCCATGTTGTACACGGTAGTAAATTCCTGCTGGTAGTTGACGGGCCTACCGTTGCCGAACTGTTTATTACGCACCAGCCAAATATTTCCGGTGGCTGGCGTTGAGTGCAAAGCATCTTGTTGAACTAAACCTACATCGCGCCATTTTGGGTTTGTGTCTTTAAAGTTTTCCCAGAATTCTATGGCACCTTCGGGGGTTCTAAAGTCAAAGCTTATGCGAGTGTGGCCGTGTTTGATGTTTGACATTATTTTTGCTCCCCTATATATGTCCATATTTTGCCGTGGTTTTCGGCAAACGCAGAATGGTAAACAAATTTTACGGTGACTTCGTAATGCCAATCTGAGTTGATTAAAATAACCCTAGCTTCGCGGCTGGCACGGGCTTCGCCTAAGTCAAACTGTTGTTCGTAGGGGAGCCGTTTGCTATCGGCATGGGAAATATTAATGGCGGGATACCAAGTAGCGGTAGTCCACTCGGTATCTTTAGGGTCGCGGTACATAACTGCCCACGAGTTTGGTTCTTTATTTGGCATTTGGTTTCCACTCCAGTTTAATTGGGCTAAATCCAACCGGAGCCACGGCGTATTCTGTGTAGCGGTCGGGTGCTAGGTCATTTTTTATTATTATGTCCCCCACAGACATGCTGTGCAGAGGTTTATACCGTTTGACTAGCTTTTCATCCACATCGTTCCAACGGTTCATTACCATAAAAGCCGTATCAAGGTTGTCTACACTTACGTCGGCAACGTGTTCATACAAACCTTTGTCCCATGCCTCATATACGTCACCGTGAAATACGGTTTTCATGTAGGCGTTAAAGTAATCGGGTGGGGGGTTCGTGTTATTAATTTCATTTACCTGTTCGGTGGTAAAGTTGATTTGGTAAACGTTAATCATTTTATGCCTCCCTATTAAGCAGGGTTGCGATTATAAGGGCCGACGTTGAATTGTCGCATAGGGCAATGGCATGGTCACCATCTATAGGGCCATCTGATGATTGGCCTGTACTCCATACGGTGTTGCCGTCATAACTGTAGGCATCACTGCCGTTGGCGTATTCTTCTTTAAAGCGGTTAGGGGTCCATAAAGATACCTCCTTACTGGCATCAATAAGTTTACTAATCCGCTTTTCCCAATAATAGTCTGTGGTCGCGTATTTAATAGTCATTACTTTCTACCTTTCTATGTGTGTAACTAACGTACACAGTAAACATAAATGTTTTTATACCAGAATACTACCTAAAAATTGTCGTTCTTTTAAAGTTTTTTTGTCGGAAAGATTAAGCCAAACAATTCGTAACAATTCGTTGCCAATTCGTTAAGGGTCGTTGGTAGCCTCGTGTCACAGGCGTTACGAATTGGAGTATTGGCAGAATTGGCTTTTTGTCGTCGAGGAATCGAAAGAATCTTCTGAAAATATGGCAATTCGCCAATTCGGCAATTCGCTGGTCGTCAAAGCCCCGGTGGTCATAGGTTGTAGCGAATTGGCAAAGTATTGGCGGGTATTGGTCAAACGGTGCTCCGTGTAGGTTTAGTGCTCTTTAATAAAAAACCCGTGTTCGGTGGTGTGCATCTGTGTTACGGTGTTCCGCTATACACCCGTGCGCGAGAAGAAAAAATAAAATTTCTAAGATGGTAGAAATAGGTATAGCATAGAGATCTCCTCATCACCCGCTGTGGTGTTTTGAACTCGTTTAAGGAGGAATAATGAATAGGACGGAAGCCAAGGAGAAAGAAAGACAGACTACTGTTGCCAAGGTAGAAACACGATCTCAACGTGTTGATGCCAGAAGTATACCTGTTGAGCTCCTTACAGACAAACTGATAGAAACAAATGGAAACATTGCAAGGACGGCTGATTACTTTCACTTACGTTACACTGACCTCGCCCGTCTATGTGATCGTAAGCCTACATTGAGGAACGCTTTGGTAGGTGAACGTGAAAGATTGATTGATGCGGCAGAAGAGAAACTCCGTGAAAAAGTAAATAGTGGTAATCTTCGAGCGGTGATGTTCACTCTAAGGACTGTTGGTAAGAATCGTGGCTATTATGAGAGGCGGGACACGACTGATGATTCTGCTCCGGAAATGGGTGAGGTGAAAATGAAAATGGACTTGACTAAATTGTCAGGATCCCAACTCCGTCAGCTCCAGGATATCATGTCAACTGTAAAAAAGGATGATACGATAATTGACGTCACTCCAAAATCTCAAGACGAGAGAGACGAAGAGTCAATTTAATCTTTTCATCGAAGGACTCCAAAATCTCAAGATGAGAGAGATTGATTCTTGTTCTTATCTTTTCATCGAAAGAAGGTCTTTCTGAATATTCATGAGGTTTCATGAGGGTTCATGATCATCATCCTTCTGTCATAAGTCCTACGTCCGATCAAAAAAAGTCCCGCCGAAACGGGACTCTAGTTGGGAGTATTGAAAAGTTTAGACTTTTGGGGCGACCACCTCAATAAGTCCTTTTTTAACCGCATCCTCAACATTGTTCCGGGCTGCTCCACTGGCGGCGTAGTACTCCTTAACGGTCTTGCCTCCCATAGTCAGCAATGTGGTCCAACGCTTGTGACGGTCACAACCGGGACGGGTGCCCGTCACGGTTTTGGCTATCACCTTAATGGTGTGGGACGTATCCCATTTGGCTGTAGTTTCTTTGGCCATCATTGGCCTCCTTTCTAGCTTTCTATACTGACGTTATTGCCAGTACACACACACTACACACAGGCGGTTTTATCTGCAAGCGTTATTTTTTCAAGAATACTCATGAGTAAAATCTTTTAGCTTTTTAGTTTCCCGGTGTGTATTATACGTACACTTATTTAAACAACTAAACAAGGGGTTAAACATGACTAATAACGGCATTACTGTCACGCCAGCATACGGCAAAGATTACACAACAGCTAAGGAAGCTTTAGCTGCGTGGAATGCTGGTAAGGACTTTATTATCCAAACATTTACCCATCCTTATTGTGGTAAGCCTATGTCCAAGCGGGACGTACCAGCAACGGACACGGTGTACATCCGTTTTAATAATAACATTAAGGTTTGCAAAGTGGAAGGAGTTACAACATGACATATTTAGACCCTAAATGTTTGGGCCGCATAGCTACCGAAGACTACGTATCATTAAGTGAGGATTTACTAGTTGACATAGGGTTGGCACTTGATGAAACCGTTAATGACTTGGAACTTATCCTAGTTAATGGAGAGCTTCCTCCTCGCCTTAACATTAAGTTTGAACGCCAGTGGGTTTCTTTCAATAATGTGGTAGGCATCCAATTAACGTACTTTACCGCGTATGTCATATGCAGTACTCCCACTATAGCGGTGCATCTAGCGTATCTGCTTAATTACTGTAACGTCCAAGCACCAACCACCTACTAATCACTTAAAGCCCCCACTGGAAACGGTGGGGGTTTTCCTTTTTCCTGTGCTAGTTATTCATGAAGGTTCGTGAAAATTTTCCCCTTTTCTCTTTGTTTATTGTGTGTACAATACTTACACATTAGGTTAATGGGAGTTAAATAAATGCAACCACTCGGTAAGACAAAAGCCAACGCTTTAAGTCGTAAGTGGCAAAAGTCCATGCGTAAAGCTGGAAAAGCTAAAGCGCGTCAAGCCGCCAAACAGTCTTTAAGGAAGGGGTAAAAAAGATGGATGACTTTATTAAAAAGATAGATGACCACGCTTATAGGAACTATGAGCAGTGGGACGAATGGGTGGAATGCCTGGACACAGCTGATAAGCTGGAAATAGTAGCAGGAGCCACAACGTATGACCAAGCCTTGCGGAAAGCTGCGGAGTGGGCAAAGGGACGCCTGGAAGTGCAAGGAATACGTGCCGAAAACTGCGCCTTGTATGACACAGGGGAACAGGCGCAAACGGATCACTACAACCAGATACAAGCCAACACGGAGTTAAGTGTTGAAGACTTAATTAAGTAAGACAATTAGCCCCCGATCCCCTGTGTCGGGGGTTTTTTGTACCTCCAAAATTCCTGTCGGAGAGAGACTTATTCCAAAATTTAAGGATGAGAGAGACGAGATGTCCTTTAACTCTAGTCCTTCTCGATCCATCGATTATCTGGTTGGAATTTCCGTTACTGATTTCCGTTGGTGATTTCCATTGCTGATTTCCATTGGTGATTTCCATTGGTGATTTCCATTGGTGATTTCCATTGGTGATTTCCATTGGTGATTTCCATTGGTGATTTCCATTGGTGATTTCACCTGAGGATTAAAGCAGTATAGTCGTGAGGACTCATGAAAATTATTTGGTTGTGTACAATGTTTACTGTTGTATTATGTGTATAGGCGCTGCACAACGTAGCGCTGGCCTAAAACCAAAGGGGTTTAAAATGGCAAAAGCAAAACCACAAACTGCCGCCCAACGCGCACCAGCGCCAACGGCAGCACAGTGTAAGGCTGCTGGTTTTAACTATAACCAGCTAGTTATAACGGCAGGGCCAACGCCCAACGCCACGCCTAAAAACGGCACGGCAAGCGCACGGGCAAAACGCATGGCGCTGTTGCCGCAATTTTACGGCAAAAGCGTTAAGGCTTATTTTGCAGCCTGCAAGGCTACGGTGCCAGGTGGTACGCCTGATAGCAAAAACACCACCACAGCTTACAACCTGGGCAAAATAAATTTAACCGCCCCTACTGGCCACAAGCTGCCAAGCTAACCCAGCCCTAACCCAAGCACCCAGCGCATAGGTAACGCTGGGTGCTTTTTTGGCACCCTGTTGTGAAGTTCCATGAGGCCGTGCGCGTTACCACCCTATTGTGAAGGAATATGAGGCTGGCGCTTACTGTGAAGACGGCCCCCACATCTGAAAAATGGTACCATATTGGTTCACAGATCGCACCCCGATCTTCGGCACACGTCGTTAGTTCCCATCCCCCCGTTGAGTATTAAGGTACCATTGCCATTTGAAAAAATTTCTGGTATTTATTTTTGAGGTTTCAAAAGAGAGGATTAGAAATATGCCCACGATTAGAATTACCCAAGCTTTGCAGAAGAGTATGAAAGCAGCGGAGTTTGAGGCTTATTTGGTTGGCAGTGGAAAACCGACCGGAGTTAAGGCTACCGTAAATGGTGAAGAAGTGTCTTGGGGTGAAGATGTTGCCCCCGCCCCTACTCCGGCCCCCCAACGTGAAGCGGTTGACTACGGTAAAATGACAAAGACCCAAATTGAGACCCACGTGCGAGAAACCTATGGCGTGGAGCTTGATCGTAGACACAACAAGAGTGAATTAATTGCTCAGGCGTTACAGGTTGCGTTAGATAACGGAGGTTGACTATGGGTTACGGACCAAGAACATATGTAAAACCGAAGAAAAAGAAGTCTAAAATGCGGAAGCAGTTTTCAAAGCGTAAATTGTTATCCAAGAAGAAGAAAACGTGATTGCTTTAGTATTTGCACCGTTTGTTTATTTGTTTGCGACTGACAACGCTGATTTTTTTGAAAAGGCTAAACAGCAACGTGCTCAGGGGTATACGTGGCATTATGTGGGAACCACCCCACCGGACCCGAAGGCTAAAGCGATTCCCTTGCAGTGTGTAGACCAAAGCGGCAAGGTATGTGGTGAGCCCTACATACTCTGGAAGTTGAAAAAGTAATGGCACTTGAGAAGCTTACCCGTAAAAATCAAGAAAAGGCTAGGGGCGTCTTAAACCAGATAGCAAACAACGAGCTAGCAACAGAGGTAGCCCCTTATTTAAAGGACAGACCCCTTGCACAAATAGGATTTGATGCGAGTAGAGTTTCGATGTTACCAACGTGGTTGCCGGAAGACCATGAAAAGTATAGAAGATGGCATCCAAAAGATTACCTGTATGGAGAATACACAAAACCAGGAAGACCAGGAAAAAAACGGGAAAAGAGAGCTTGGAAAAAAGCACTCCTAGACGCATACGGTATAACAGAAGACCAATTCGACCGCATGTTTGTGTATAGACACCCTATACATAAAGACCAACAGTCGCGAGAATTTTTATTACGGACTCTAGCCCACGAAGCCGAACACCGTGGTAGGCGCATATTAGATGATACGGAAATGGAAAAAGAAAATGCTGCCGCTGATGCAATGGATGCACTAAGAGCAAATAATCCGGATACGTGGTATAGAGATCCAGAATACGACAGATTAAGTGATATAAGGTTTCCACCTAAAGGAAGACCTACTCGCGTCACAAGTTCGCATCGTGCAGATGAAATCGCTACTCGGATAAGTGATATTTTAACAGCTACCGATCTGAGAGAAAAATCTTCAGACTTACGCCATCTGAAAGGTTACTTTTTAAGTCGAAAGTATGGTAAAGGTATTAATCCGAAAACGTATGAGCCTTATCGCAACCCCCACAATGAAGAGAACATTACCGTATATTTTGATCCTAGACCCTTATTAGAAAATCCTAAAACAGGATACGTACTAAGAGATCCTAAAACAGATGAATTGATGTATGACGAAGGCCCGAAATATGGTAAACAAATACCGCTGGAAACATATAAAAGACTCCTAAACTATGAACAGGAAAAAAGAGCAGCAGAAAAATGGTTAAAAGCTCGGCGGGGCAACCCCAGGAATGAATTAATAAAGCGGCTAATGGATGAATGACTTACAGGAACTCGCACAAAGTCTAACGCCTCAAGACATAGAGCGTGAACTACAAAGTCGCTACATGCACGAGTTTATTAAAGGTGCTTGGGATACCCTAGAACCGGGACGCACCTATTATGATAATTGGCACATTGAAGCAATTTGTGAACACCTTGAAGCCGTAAGTAGGGGCGAGCTGCAAAGGCTGATAATTAATATTCCCCCACGCCATATGAAAAGTTTAACGTGTTCGGTGGCATTTCCCTGTTGGACATGGATACACCAGCCTAATAAGCAGTTTCTGTTTGCTAGTTATGCCCAGTCCCTTTCTACACGGGACAGCGTCAAGTGCAGAAGGCTACTCACCTCGAAATGGTACCAGGATAATTGGGGTAACAATTTTCACCTAACAGGGGACCAGAACCAAAAGCAAAGATTTGAAAATAACCACAACGGGCATCGTATTGCTACTTCAGTTGGCGGTGGCTTAACAGGTGAAGGTGGTGACATAATAGTAATAGACGACCCGCACAATGTTAAGCAAGCTGAAAGTGAATTAGTGCGACAAGACGTTTTAGAATGGTGGGATACGGCGGTTCCTTCCCGTTTGAATGACCCGCGCACAGGTGCGTTTGTAATAATCATGCAGCGTGTTCACGAAACAGATTTAACAGGTCATATAGTTAAAAAGCAAGCCGAAGCTTTTGAGGATAAACTGCAAACCGACCCCGAAGAATGGACACATTTATGCGTACCAGCAGAATTTGAACGTAATCACCCGCACACGTATTTTTCAAAATTACCGGATTCCAGTATACCGGAAGACCCACGCCAAAAAGAAGGTGAACTGCTATGGAAAACACGGTTTGATGAAAAGTCTATAGCCAACTTGCGTAATAGTTTAGGTGAGTATGCTTCGGCAGGGCAGTTACAACAACGTCCTGCGCCTAAAGGTGGCGGCATCATAAGGGAAAAATGGTGGCGGCTGTGGGAAAAAGATTCAAACCCTCAAATGATTTATGTAATACAGTCTTGGGATACGGCCTTCAGTGAAAAAGAAACCGCCAGTTATTCAGCCTGTACCACATGGGGAGTATTTAGTTACGGCAGTAGATACAATATCATGTTACTGCACCGTTGGCGTGACAGAGTAAACTACCCCACGCTACGTAAGGCGGCACGAGAACTTTTTGAAGAGTTTGCACCTGATTCAGTTCTAATAGAAAAGAAGGCCAGTGGGCAGAGTTTGATTCAAGATTTGCGGCAAATGGGAATTCCTACTATACCTTATTCACCGGATAGGGATAAAGTTGCCCGTGCTCATGCTGCTAGTGCATTGCTAGAGTCTGGATTAGTGTGGTACCCTGACCGACGTTGGGCTAAAGAAGTTATTAAACACTGTGCAGTGTTCCCGGCCGGAGATGGAGTAGATATAGTTGACACAGTTACACAAGCATTACTTCGATTACGAGCAATGTGGTATGCACAACCACCTGAAGACGATGAGTGGGAACCAGAAAGTAAATTCCGTGATGATCCCTTTACCGATTCAAATGTAATAGAATTACCTGGAGCAATTTATGGCTGAATCAACGGCACCATTTCAACTAGTAGAAGATACCTTAAACAACGTGCCGATTGAAGAGATGCCCGACGGTAGCTTTTTAGTAGGTACCCCCGAACCCGATACAATTGAAGAACAGGACTTACGTGAGTGGGACGCTAATTTAGTAACCACGTTAGAAGATATTGATCAAGGTAAACTAGCCAGTTCTATTTTAGCGGATTTTGATGATGATGTAAGCGCAAGGGACGAATGGTTACAGGTTTATACCAACGGGCTGGAAACACTTAAACCGGATGAACGTAAACATGATGCAGAAAGTGGGGCTAGGGGTAATCGCCGTTTAACCAATGTTGTGCATCCAATGATTGCTGAAGCAGCAACGCAATTTCAGGCTAAAGCAATTAATGAACTGTTTCCACCTAGAGGTCCAGTAGGTACCACTATTTTAGGTGAACCCACCGAAGAAACCCAACAGCAAGCTGATCGTGTATCTACTTATATGAATTATCAGCTTACTGAAGAAATGACAGAATATTTTCCAGACTTGGATCAAATGTTATTTCACTTACCGCTGGTGGGGCAAACCTATAAAAAGAGCTGGTTTGATATTAACCTACGTAGAATAACCAGTAGATTTGTACAAGCGGAAGATTTTGTAATTGATGCGGGAGCTACAGACTTAGAATCAGCTTCACGTTATACTCACGTTTTACGTATACCACGGCATGAATATAATCAGTATGTTGCTAACGGGTTTTATGAACCCGTACCGCTTGGTAATGAAAGTTCTGCAGAAACAACTGTACAGGATATTGATGGTGTTGGTGCCGTATACTCAGAAAACTATGCACCCGTAGAACTGTTAGAAGTTCACACGTTTTCAGATGTTTTAAATGAAGACGAAGATGAACCTGAAAAACCATATGTAATAACTATCCATAGAGAATCAGAAACGGTTGTTGCTATACGGCGCAACTGGGATGAAGAAGACGATAAATTTAGAAAAAACGTGTGGTTTGTTTCATATAAATTTTTACCGGGACTCGGCCCCTACGGATACGGCCTGTATCACGTTATAGGTGGATTAAGTAAGGCAGCAACGGGAGCACTTCGCGCATTATTGGACGCAGCGGCGTTTAGTAATATGCAGGGCGGTTTCAAACTTCGCGGTCGTATTAAGGGCGGCGATATGGAAATTGCTCCTGGTGAATTTACGGATATTGATGCGGCGGTTGATGACGTTAAGAAAGCGATTATGCCGTTACCGTTTAAAGAACCAAGCCAAACAATGATGCAGCTTTTACAGTTTGTTGTTCAAACGGGTAAACAATTCGCCAATACGGTAGAAGCTAATATCGCTGATGCAAATCAAAATACACCAGTAGGCACAACGATGGCTTTACTAGAAGAAAACAGTCGTGTGTTTTCTGCCGTACATAAAAGATTGCATAACAGTCAACGAAAAGAATTTAAACTAATTGCTAAATTAAATGGTATCTATTTACCGGAGCGGTATCCGTATCGTACTAAAAACCAAGACGTTATTCTTCGTGCTGATTTTGATGAGCGTATTGACGTAATACCTGTATCTGATCCTAATACGTTTAGTTCCACACAGCGTATTGCTCAAGCACAAGCTATGATGCAAATGGCTACGCAGTTTCCACAGTACCATGATCAGTATAAAGCATTACGTCGGATGTATGAAGCTATTCGGATGCCTAATTATGATGAGATTTTAAAAGACCCTGAAAGTGGTGATCGTCGGGATGCCGTAACAGAAAACGCTATGATGATGTTAGGTAGACCTATTAAAGCATATGAAGACCAAGACCACATGGCACATATAACGGTATTGGACGATTGGTTTAAACGAGTACCGCCTGAGCAGCAACAACAGTTTTTTATGCCGTATGTAGCTCATCGTGCTGAACATCAGGCGTATTACTATAGAACTATGATTCAATCACAGATGGCCGCTGCTATGCCGCCACTCGGTAGAGAAGGTGATGACATACCGCCATTACCAATTGAACTGGATACTGAAATTAGCCAAGCGGCGGCAACGATTGTAAATCAAAACCCACAACCTATGATTGGCCCACCACCGCCACCAGTAGGTGAAGATCAAAACCAGCCTAATCCGATGGAACAGGCGCAAATGGCAATTCAAATTGAGGCGATGGCTACAAAGGCCAAAGCAGAAGCAGACATTGAAGCTAAAAAGCAAAAAGCTCAAATGGATATGCAGATTAAGATGGCGCAATCACAAATGGATATGGAAATTGAACGTATTCGCGCACAGGCCCGTATTGATGAAAACAAACTACGTAATGAAAATCAGCAAGAATTAGATGAAAAAGAACTTGATGCACAAATCCAACAGTTGGTATTGAAAACCGAAGCGGATATTGAGCTTGCTAAAGAAAAAGCTGAAGCAACTATGGAAGTTGAAAGAGAAAAAGCTGCCGCGCATGTAGCTATTGCACAGGTTAAAGCGGAAAGAACTGATGGATCGTAACCAAGCTAGACGGCATTCACATATGCCAATGGCGAAAAATCCTACGCTGCAAGCGATTAGTGATTATTTTAACCGTGTAGCAGAACGTAACCGCCAGCAAACAAGAAGTGCTGACCCGTTAGGTCCCTTATCGCAGCTTACGGAATTAGCTAAATACACGCATCAAGGTTTAAAAGATATTGCTAATATAGATGCAGTTGCTGATGATATTATCGAACAAGGTTATCCGTCGGCTATGAATGCACTGCATATGGGTCTAGGTCCAGCTATGGGTCTTCAAGGAAAAATAGCTGGAGGAGCTTTAAAAGTACTTCCTATTGAAAAAGTGTTTGGTAGTTCTATTGCTGGTGACGCTGCTTCAGAAGCTCTTAAGCTAACGGCTAAAGGTTTAAAGAAAGCCGCCGCACCAGTAGCAGGAGGCCTTGCTGCACTGCCAGCTGAAGCGGAGGGCGGTGTTCCGGACACTGTTTTAAAAACACTGGTTCGTTTAATTAACGAAGGCGCACCTACACTACTTCGCCCTGTAGGACAGCGTATAGGTCAAGCTATGCCTAAGGAGATTGCTAAACAGCAATTGATACTAGATCGTGAACTTTTTAAACTTGGAATAACCCCAGAGCAAAATGAAAATATTGTGAATATTTTTAATCGCCAAGAACATACAGTGGAAGAAATAATAAAAGCTGTAAAGGAAGTGCTTAAAGGTGGCTGATCAACTTACCGCTGCTGAAATACGAGCTGCTAAAAGTTGGCTAGGTAGGCGTGATATTACGCCAAAGGATCTTTCGCCGAGAAAATTTGCAAAAGCGGCAAAAATGTTAGATAAAGGGTTCAAGGAAACATTAACCTTGATCGCAGCTGAACAAACCGGAGGTCAAGTATAATGCCGTCACATTACGGAATGGGTGGTCTACAGCAACTAGATTCACAAGCTAACCCAGACCCGTGGGGGGTAGTGCGTCGTCGGGTTGGTTTTCAAAAACAAGCCTTAGAAGCTTTGCCGACTTTTTCACGAATGGTTGACTGGATTGTTGATGCTTATAAACGAATGGGAAGTCCGCCCCCTTCGCCAGAAAAAATGGCTAATATTTTAAAGGTGATGCAAGAACGTACAAGTGCTTCACCTCTTGATTTATCGACACGAGGAATTTTAAACCCTACACGCCCTGCCTATGAAGGTCAACGCTTTACGAGACTTAAAACTCCTGGGGATAAAATTCCTCATTTGCGTGAAGGAAAAATAGCAGGTGAAGTTCCTTTTGAACCAAGAGATCCTTCAAAAATACTTCGTACGGATATAGATGATCCAGGACACTATGCACGTTTAGAACAATCAGGAGAACGTACTCCAGGCAATATACTTGTTTCAAGACCTCCAGGAGTAAAAGAATTACTTACCCCTGATCAAGCAGGATTAATGACCCAATTTCCTAGTGCTATGATTCACGGTATGCAGAGTATTCCACCAGCACTGCAAGCTGCTTTGAAAAAGTCAATAGACGCTTTTACAAAAGCTAATAATAGAGCACCGGATCAAAAAGAAATGCAAAAAATGATTTCTGAGATAAGTGCTACGCCACGTTCGCCTTTAGACTTATTGAGTTTTCCAAGTACACCTATTCGTGAACCTTCAGCAATGGCTGATAAACTAGGTAGATTATCGGAGAGTATGGAGAGTGGTGCGTTAGACACGTTAATAAAAGAAGCTGGAAAAGCTGCTAAACTTAAAGGTCAAGACGCACGTGATTCTTTTATTAGAGCTATTTGGAAACAGCAAGCATCTGGACCTAAAACAGGTAAAGAATTAGACTATGTTACTGTACTACCAACTAAAACTGGTCAGAATTTGGAACAAATGACTGAAGCTTTGAAACGGAAAGACTTAGCCGCAGAAATTAGAAAGTATCTTGCAAAGAAAAACTAAGAAGTAGGAGAAGTATGGTAATAGGGGAATTTTTACGCAAGCTCCAAGAAAACTTGCGTAAAGAACAAGAACTCATAAAAGATCACATGGGTTCTGGTGGTTGTAGTGATTTTATTGAATATTCTCGTAACGTAGGTACTATAGCGGGATTAGAACAATCAATCACTACTATAGATGAAACTATTAGTAAGTTAAATGAGGAGGACCAAGAATGAACTTACCTGAACCGCGAGGCTTTAAGCTTTTAATTGAAAAGCCTAAACCAAAAGAAAAAACAGATGGTGGTGTTCTACTACCTGACCAAGCCATTGAAGCAGAAAATTATCTCAGTATATGTGCTAAGTTGGTTAAAATTGGACCGATGGCCTGGAAAGACCGTGAAACAGGTAAGTGGTGGAATGGGGGACCGTGGGCAAATGTGGGTGATTGGCTCATTATACCTAAGTTTACGCAATTTCGTATGGAAATAGACGATAAAGAGTATCGTTTTATTAATGACGATGAAGTTATTGCTGTTGTTTCTGATCCAACTGTAATAAAGGTTTATACTTAACTAACGTATCGCGACGTAATCGCGTAGAAAGGAAAGACTATGGCAGATGAAAAAGAAGTATGGGAACCTGATAATGAAGATGCTCTTGCTAAAGACTTAGCAGAAGAAGAGCCGGAATTTTCTGAATTAGTAGAAATCATTGACCCGAATGAAGATGCTAAAGATTCAGAACCGGAACCTGTTACAGAACAGGAAGATGACCCTGTTTCTGCTCGAATGCAAAAACGCATTGATCAACTAACTGCTCGTAGACATGAAGCTGAACGTAGAGAAGCCACTAAGGATCAACAGCTTCAAGAACTACAGGCTCGGCTTGAAAACATTGAAACGGGACAAAACCAAGCGGCTGTTCAAACTTTTCAAGAAAAATATGATCAGGTAAAGAAAGATCTGATGGAAGCAGCTGAAGAAGGTGATACAGCCCGACAAGTTGCTTTAACTGAACAAATGGCTGATATGCGAGCAACCGCTAGAATGGCAGAAGCTACACGTAGTCAACAACCACCACCACAACAACAACAACAACAACCAGAAGGGCAAGACGCCCCCCAAGCTGCGTATGATTGGTGGACTAGAAATAAGTGGTTTAATACTCCTGAAAACAGTGCAGCAACGGCATTTGCTCGGGCAATTGATATTCAATTAGAGCAAGAGGGGTATGATAAAAATTCTTCGGAGTATTATACAGAATTAGATAATCGTTGTCAAGAAAAATTCCCTGAGCTATATACAGAGCATGGGAACGCTAAAGCTAAACCGCCAACTTCTCCATCTGGAGGTAAAAAACGGTCTAGTAAGCGTTCAAAGGATGGTCGTATTCAATTAACGAGAGACCAACTTAATATGGCTCGTGAATTAGGCATAACTACAGAAGCTCAATTAAAAGCTTACGCTAAAGAAATTCAGGAGTTAGAATAATGGCTATTGCTAGGACTACTCGTAATTCTGAAGAAGCTCATCCGGTTCGAGAAGACACATCTCGCGAAGAAACGTGGTCACCCCCATCAATGTTAGAAGCTCCACCCGCAAGGGATGGAATGAGACAAAGATGGGTTTCTACCCAGATCCTAGGGCAAGATATACCACACCACACTATGAAACGATTCCGTGAAGGTTGGACTCCGCGTCCAGCAGATACTATTCCTAAAGACTTTCCTGTTCCGACTATTGCCCAAGGGCAATGGGAAGGGCATGTAGGCATTGAAGGCATGATTCTATGTGAAATGCCGGAATCGAAAGTTGAGGCTAGGACTAGATATTTTGCTCAGAAAAATGCGGATCTCAATAAATTCGTGGATTCTAATCTTAATAAAGTGGAACAATCAGGAGGACTTGCGATTGATCGTAATGTTCAATCGAGTGTTTCACGTGGTCAAAAAATTGTTGATGATTAAGGAGAACTCTTATGGCTAATGCAGATGCCCCTCGGGGTTTTTGGCCTCTTCGTCATCTTTCTGGTGGATCAATGGCTAGAACCAGCCCTTACACTATTGCTTCAACCTACGGGACGAACATCTTTCGAGGTGATGTCGTTAAACTCGTAGCTGGTGGTGGTATTGAACTGGCGGCTGCTGGTGATCGATTTATTGGAGTATTTGACGGAGTGCAATATACCGCTTCTGACGGGTCTATGAAGTATGCGAAATACTGGCCCGCGAGCACTACGGCTACAGCTATCACTGCCTATGTGTATGATGACCCTAATATATTGTTTGGGGTTCAGTCTGCAGGTTCAACGGTAGCAGCTGATGTTGGTAATATCGGTGATCATGTTGCTGGTACTGGTTCAACTACTACTGGTATTTCTGCACATGAACTTAATGGCACCACGAGTACGAGTGATGCAGGGTGGCGTGTTTTGGGTAAAATTGAATCCCCAGACAATGCTTATGGTACGAACGTTAATCTTATCGTTCAGGCCTATGAGCATGAGCTCACTGCTGCTGATCACAGTACTCCAGGCGTGTAAAGGAGTATTAACAAATGGCTATGAATAGAGCACTCTTTGCCAAACAGCTCGAGCCGGGACTTAATACTCTTTTCGGTCTTGAGCATGCTCGGTATCCGGAGCAGTGGAAAGAGATCTTTGATCAGAATTCTTCCTCAAAAGCATTTGAAGAAGATAATCTGCTTGAAGGTTTCGGAGCTGCTTCTGTAAAAGCAGAAGGATCGGCAGTTGCCTACGATACGGCGGCTGAACTCTGGACAGCTCGGTATAACCATGAAACTATTGCTTTGGCCTTTTCTATTACGGAAGAAGCTGAAGAAGATGGTCAGTATGGTTCAATTGGTCAACGGTATGTAAAAGCTTTGGCTCGTAGTATGGTTCATACTAAAGAGATCAAAGGTGCAAATATCTTGAACAATATGTTTACATCTGGTACAGGCGGTGATGGTCAGTATCTTGGTGTAACTACGCACCCGACTGCTAGTGGCAACCAGTCAAATATTTTGGCAACGGCTGCTGATTTAAGTGAAACCAGTTTGGAACAAGTATTGATCGATATTTCCAATATGGATGATGATCGTGGTATCCCCATAGCAGCTATGGGAACCAAACTTATTGTTCCAACGGCTCTTGCTTTTGTTGCAGAACGACTGACTAAATCTCAGCTTCGTCCTGGAACAGCGGATAATGACATTAACGCATCGCGTTCTGGTGGTTATCTGCCGCAAGGGTATACCGTTAATAATCGACTAAATGATACAGATGCTTGGTTCGTTAAAACAGACGTGCCTGATGGAATGAAAATGTTCCAGCGTCGTGCCTTGAGTCGAGGTATGGAAGGTGATTTTGAAACCGGGAATATTCGGTATAAGACCTCTGAACGGTACAGCTTTGGCTGGACTGATTGGAGAGGCATCTTCGGAACTCCCGGCGCATAATAATCCTCCCATTAAGCGTCGGACAGAACCCTCCAGTAACCCCTTGCTGGAGGGTTCTTCTTGCTTTACCCCTTAAATCCGTGGTAATTCTTATTTGTGCAATTAAGCGCACCTTTTTATCACCTGTACTTGATGGAGTAAACTGTTATGGCGACTCACTTTTCCGGCCCTGTGTTGGTCGGTTCTTCTAAATCTGGCGGAAATATTGTGGCTAAAGAATCGGCCTATACCGTAGTTATTTCTGATGATTCCGGTAAAACCTTTACTAGTAAGACTGATGGCACAGTATTCACGCTTCCTGGTATAGCTGTAGGTAATGTGTTCACATTTGTTAATACGGCAGAAGATGGTATGAATACAATGACCATTAGCCCGAATGCGAGTGACGGTATTACGTACAAAGGCTCTTCAACTGATGATAAAGATGTAATCAATACGAAGGCGACTTCGAAAAAAGGTGATTACATAAAATTACAAGCCATGAACGGTGATGTAACAGCATGGCAAGTAGTTGATGTCCAAGGAGTATGGGCTAAAGAGTCTTAATCTTTTTCATAGGGCGGGGGAGATTTATCTCCTCCTCTCCCTAAAGGAGTAATTAAATGGCTGATGCAGTTACATCTCAAACTCTTATAGACGGCGCAAGAACAACTGTTATGGCATTTACCAATGTCTCAGACGGTAATGGTGAATCTGCTGTAGCAAAGGTTGATGCCAGTGCATTACAAGGTATGGCAGGACCAGGAGGTTCTTCTGTTTCTACAGATATTAGAATTAGTCAAGTGTGGTATTCTGTGGATGGGATGAACGTTGACATACTATGGAATGCCAGCACTAATGTTTTAGCATTGTCGTTATTTTCAGATGGTCATCTAGATTTTCGAAGTTTTGGTGGATTACAAAACAACGCGGCGTCTGGAAGAGACGGTGATATTTTGTTTACTACTAGAAATCATAGTAGTGGGGATACCTATAGTATAATCCTTGAGTTAACCAAGAAGACTTAGCTATGGCAACTTCTGGAACAGTTACTTTTCGACCAGAGGTTGATGAAATAGTAACTGAAGCGTGTGAACGGTGTGGATTAGATCCAACTCTTATTGATCGTAAGGTTGCGGTATCAGCTCGCCGTAGTTTGAACTTAATGTTCAGTGAGTGGGCTGTTCGTGGTATTAACTATTGGAATACAACTGAAAGTACACTGTCGCTAACTGCATCAGATAGAGATTATTCACTTCCTGTTGGAACAGTAGATATTTTAACCGCTGTGTTACGTCGTGACGGTAACGATACTTCAATGACACGGTTATCTATGACGAATTATAATGCTCAAACAAATAAAACAACGGAAGGAATGCCTACGCAATATTTCTTTGATAGGCAGTATACTCCTCAAATCTATTTATGGCCTGTACCGGAGAACAGTACAGATACCGTTATATATTGGGCGTTATCGCAAATAGAAGATATTACAGCTTCTTATGAAGATACAGATATTCCTTATCGTTGGACAGAAGCTATGTGTTCTGGTCTTGCAGCAAAGGTTTGTTTAAAGCTTCCAGGTATACCCGATAGTAGAATTGCTTTATTATTAACTCAAGCAGAAACTTCTTTTAAATACGCTGCTGATGAAGAAGGTGAAAAAGCTGCATTGCGGATCATTCCAGTGTAGCTGTGAAAAGATATGGCTCGATATGCAACAGGTGCTCATGCTAAAGCAATATGTGACAAATGTGGTTTATCCTACCCGTATTTATCACTCAGAGCAGAGTGGAATGGGCTTAGAACATGCCCCGAGTGTTGGGATGCCAAACATCCCGCATTGGAACCAGTTACCGTTGTTGATTCAGAAGCTTTGCGGTTCGCAAGACCAAGTACGCATAAAAGAGAAGATGCACGAGCGGTTATTCTTAGCGGTGTTGCCGCATCCTTCACTATGGGAGAAGATGGTCATAACCTTATTAGTGCGGGTGTTAATATTAGTGAAACAGGTGTTTCAACCACATTCTCGCTTGGTACAGAAATTCCAACGGCTGCTGCCACACCTTCAGGTATATCCGCAACATTCTCGCTTGGTACAGAAAGTATATTCACGGGTGTCAATGTTGTTGCTGAAGGGGTGTCTAGTACAACGGCTGTGGGCAATGAATCTCTGGTTCTTGCTACATACGCGGCTCCAGATGGTATTGCCGTTACGACTTCGGTGGGGAATGAAACCATTAGGGCTGATGTTACACTTTCAACTACTGGATTCCCAATCAACACGGCACTCGGTAATGAAACACCACAAGCCGCAGCTATTGAAACAGGATTCGCAATTACAACCGCTGTGGGCAACGAATCAATTCGTCTTCTTGGTTGGGGCAATAATGGTTGGGGTGATGATAATTGGGGGCATAATTAATTAGCTATGAGCACATACGCTGAAGTAACTAGCATATTACAAAATTGGAATGAAGATGATTCTACAGAATTTTCTGCTTCTATTCCAGATATAATTGCTCGTGCTGAAGATCGGGTATTTAGAACTGTTCCTGGTTTATTAGATCACCGAACTTTAGAAACTGGAAATGTTAGTAGTGGTAATAGTTTATTCACTACAACAGCTACTGATATTCGTGGAATTCGTTATCTCTATTTAACTATAAGTAATGTAAAGACATTTTTAGAAGAACGTAAGGATGAATATATAGAGGATTATTGGACTTCTACAAACACCGGAACTCCAAAGTATTATGCTCTTCATACGGCTACAACCAGTGGAACTACATTTTTACTTGCTCCTATTCCTAATACAGCATTTGCCTATACGTTAAAATATACTAGAATACCGACACGACTAAGTAGTGGTAATACGACAACATATGTTAGCGTTAATCATCCTGATGTTTTGATTAAAGCGGCACTGTATGAAGCGTCGATATTTTTAAATCGGGAGGCACAAACCCGAACTGAACTACGAGGAGATTATGAGGCTGAAGTGCAAAAATTAGTGGCAGAAGTACAAAGTAATTATGAAGAACTGCAATAGGAGTAAAGGACTATGGCAATAACACAAGCATTATGCACATCATTTAAATCAGAAATACTAGATGAACAGCATGATATAGCAGCAGACACATTTAAGATTGCGTTGTTTACAAGCAGTGCGAGCTTGGGTGCTAGCACCACGGCGTATTCAAGCTCTAATGAAATTAGTAATGCGTCAGGTTCTGCGTATTCTGCTGGAGGAGTTACTTTAAGTAGTGCAGCAGTAGCAACTAGTGGAACCACGGTATATGTAGATTTTGCAGATCCGAGTTGGACAAGTGCAAGTTTTACAGCAAACGGAGCTTTAATTTACAATTCAAGTAACAGTAATAAAGCGGTTTGTGTTTTAGCATTTGGTGGTGACTATACTGTCACAAACGGTACATTTACTATAACTTTACCAGCAGCAGACGCTAGTAACGCTTTAATTCGCCTAGCGTAAGGAGTTAGTTAAATGGCCTCATCAGCATCGGATCTTATCAAGTTTGAGAAGCAAACTACTGGCGAGAATGCTTCAACTTGGGGGACTAAAGCAAATACGGCAATGTCTCGTATTGAAGAGGCTATTGCTGGAATGACAACTATTACTGTTACAGGCAGTAATTATACTCTTGATGATACTCAGTATTCTGAAAATAGTTCTACAACTTCTGAGTCACATCTTCATATAATTAAAACGACGGGTACCTTAACGGGCAATCGACAAGTTATCGTTCCTGCTAGAACTAAAACATATTTAATGTGGAACGGAAACGGTGGCGCGTATACGCTTACAGTTAAAACAGCGAGTGGAACTGGAGTAGTTATACCGCAAAACGGCGTTCAAATGGTTTTCTGCGATGGCACCAATGTAGAAGCTCACACGCTAGGCATAAGTAACGATGGTACTAAAATACTTGATACCAATGGCGGTGAACTTATTACGTTTGCCACAATAGCCTCTGCCGTTAATGAATTTACAATATCTAATGCCGCCACAAGTAATGGTCCTCAACTTGAGGCTACGGGTGGCGACAGCAACATTGATATTGAACTTATTCCTAAAGGTACAGGTAAAGTTAAATCGGGCGCTACGGCTGTTGGGCTAGCGGGGGTACATTCAATTCCAATTCCTGCTACTGGAATGTATACCGCAACAACTAATGGAGCCGCCGCTGGAGCCACTGAAACTAGTACTAATGCCATTATGATAAAGACTTGGGACTTTGACGCTAGCACAGATGAGTATGTGCAGTTTCAAGTACCCATGCCAAAGTCTTGGAACGAAGGTACAATAACGGCTAAGTTTTATTGGAGCCACGCCTCAACTAGTACAAACTTTGGTGTTTCTTGGGGAATACAAGGTGTTGCTTATGGTGACAGTGATGCACTAGATGCTAGTTGGGGAACAGGTGTTGTAGCTGATGACACAGGTGGGACTACTGATGATATATTTGTTAGTCCAGCCACGAGTGCTGTAACTATAGCTGGATCACCCGCCGCTGAAGATCTTGTTATATTCAGGGTCTATCGGGATGTTTCAGATGCACAGGATACTATGGCAATAGATGCACGGTTACACGGCGTTAAAATAGATGTAACAACGGACACAGGGAATGACGCCTAATGTTTGTAATACCCGCTTCCATGGGACTATTCGGGGACGGATTTCCTGGAGCTGATACTGCCGGATACTCACCCGCCTATGCGTTGCAGTTCGATGGGTCGGCTGATTATTTAAGTTGGATACCATCTACAACATCTACAGATCAAACTAAGTTTCAAATATCCTTTTGGCATAAACGAACTACAGGGGAGTTTTCCGGGGATACTACGGACCAAGCTATATTTTTTGTCGGGCCTAGTGGCGGGGGTGACGCTACGTGGTTTTATTCAAAATTTGAGGGTAGTTCCGATGGTGATGAATTCATTGTCGGTACGAATTCGTATGAGCGTTTCGATAGTCCAGCATTATTTCGTGATCCCTCTGCTTGGTCACATTACTCAATGGAAATAGATACGACAAATTCTACAGCGGGGAATAGAATACAAATTTATAAAGATGGCTATAAACTGGCTGACGATACGTCTGGAACTACTGATTTTTCTGCTGGAGATGCGTTAGGTATTGGGACAAAAGGTTATGTTCACACGATTGGTAAAGATAGTCGGAGTGGTCAAGGTTTCTACCTAGACGGTTATTTAGCTGAATTTATACTTTTGGACGGAGTAGCACCAACAACAACTATTGATAGTAATAATAAAATCACATCATCCCCATTTGGAGAATTTGACTCCGCCACGGGTATATGGGTACCAAAAGACCCAACAAGTTCCGATAACATAAGCGATTGGGGTGGGCAAAACTCACTCTATCTGAACTTCGCAGATGGGAATAACCCTGGTAAGGATGCTAAACCTACTGCGATAACGGCTAATCCTGGCACGTATAAGATAGATAAGTCTTTATGGTTTGACAGCAGTAGCACTCATGGTTTGACGGATAACGCAACTCCCGCAAGCGACAGCAACAAAAAGATGACCATGTCTTGTTGGGTTAAAAGAGCAAAACTTGGTGATGGGTCTAACAGTCAAGTTTTATGGTCATGGACCAGGGATAATGGCGCAAATGATTATGTCCAATTATCGTTTCTTGGCCCTAGTGATAAAATAGGAATGACGTTACAAACGACTGATGACGGTCACTCGCTTTCATTTTCATCGAATGCCGTGTACCGTGATACAGCAGCATGGATGCACATTCTCTTTACTGTGGATACGACTGTAGACCCTGCAACATATGATATATGGGTCAACGGCGTATCTATAAAAAATGACCTTACTCATGGCGCAACTCCCGCTATTGCTCAAAACCAAACATTCAGATTTGGAGAAACAGGGTCTTATTTAGGGGTTGGCTGTAAGGCGAATGACGCAGACGCTAGTGAACTTGATGGTTACATGGCTGATGTCGCATACTTAAATAATGTTACTGTAACTGACGCATCTGACTTTGGCGGTTTTGATGCTAATGGTATATGGATGCCGAAAGACATTTCCGGCTTAACCTATGGATCGTCCAGCTTTCTTTATCAGTTTGGTACGGCTCCAGGAAGCACTAACGGGGCTGGAACAGATACGTCGGGTAGAGGAAATCATTTAACTGAGAATGATACGACAGCGACGAGACAAACCACCGACTCACCCACGAATACCGCTGCCGATAATGAAGGGAACTTTGCAACACTTAACTCTCTCGCAAGCTGGAACTCTGTCACTTTTATTGATGGGAGTTTAAAATTATCGGCTGGAGATGGTTCACAAGACAGTGTTATAGTCAGTACGCTACCTATGTTGGTAAATACATATTTTGAATGGACAGTTAAAGCTGGTGCTAATCAATACCCTACGGTTGGAATTACTGACGCATCTGAGCTTTATAGTTTATATCCCGATGGTGCTTCAAGGAAACTAGGTGAAACAAGTTCTCCAACTTCTATCGGATATGAACGAGATGGTACCGTAGATAGGAATGGCAGTGCTATTCAAAGTTACACGGCTCTTAGTAACGATGATGTAGGTATGTGCGCGTATAACCCAACAACCAGAAAAGTCTGGTTCGGTAGAAACGGCACATGGAATGGCGATCCAGCGGCAGGATCAAGCGAAGCAGGAACCTTAGCTGGAACAGCTGATGTTTTTGCTGCTATG
>VTLG01007493.1_pt1 | contig 60004 bp, 114 predicted proteins | sample 4694571 | NCBI WGS metagenome assembly VTLG01 (sample SAMN12604809, study PRJNA352737) | marine metagenome | biome: ENVO:00000447; feature: ENVO:00000209|ENVO:00000569|ENVO:01000036; material: ENVO:00002151; isolation source: viral sequences binned using virsorter ...
TTTGCCAAATCTACGACCACTAATTAGGACTCTAAATCTAGCTTTACTTGATGATACCTTATGTTGGTGTTTTGTTAGTGATATTTTCATTACAGAAATAAGTAATATATAATTTATCCTTATTTAATTTTTCTTCCATTTTTTCAGCATATGCAATAGTTAAATGACTTCCAGCTTTAACACATTCTGACCAACTATCAAATTGTCTATCAACTGTCATTGTATTATTACAATACCCTGAAATTGCAGAACATACTGAAAAAGCTAAAATAAATTTAATCATTCTAATATAAGTTTTTTAATTGATTTGCTGCCATCTATATTATCTTCTAATTCTGCTTTTGTGCGAACACAAGAATAAATTACATTTGAATTAACTTTAATTTGACGCATCGCTACCCTTTTACCTTTAAGACATTCTGAAATAGAAGATTGTATTCTAGCTTCTTTAATTTCATTATTAACAATCATAAGTAAAGCAACCACAACTTCCATTAATGATCTCCATTTAATTTGCCTATATTAGTTCTAACACTATCTTTTAATTTTTCTATATCATTCAGGGCTTTTTCTAAATCTTTATTAATAGAATTAATCATAACTTTATTGTGCATCATATCATCGACTCTAATTGTTAATTTTTCTACTTGTGAAGATAAATGCTCTATTAACATAAATTGTTCCTGATCGATTGGTTTTTGTGTACTAGCTTCTAATAAATCTTGTTGCATTAATTTTTCAGATGTTTCTAAAGTAGTAATCCTAGTTGTAATTTCACTATATGCCCATACAGATATAGCCACAGCAAATATAATCAAACCTATGCTTTTAATGTCTGTGCTTATTTTAGTTTCTTCGTTAATTTTCATATTTGTCTAATTTCTTTATTATATCTTTATAAGGATTATTTCTATCTGTTCTATCAATTTTTTTTATACCAGAGCAATAAGCTATTAATTCTTTAAATTGTTCTAAATCTTGTTTGGTGTTAATACTCTTACAAACCTTATATAATTCTATTTGTTGTTTTAATATCTCGTTCTCTGTTTGTACTTCATTTTGTCTATCACAATGTTTTTTAGATATACCTAAATACTTTCTAAAAGTTAATCTTAATTCGTGGCTGTTGTTATCATAATCGCTAGTGTCATAAGTTCTATAATCATGGTCGCTTTCTCTTTTGGATATACTTAAATCAATATCTCCATAACGACATTCATTACTGCCATTGTTTAAATATTCGTTTCTTGCTTCTGCTGGTCGTACAAATAAAGCTAACAACACCATTAGTATAATTAATATTCCTGTAAAATAATAATTCATTGTCATACTCCATAATTACCTTGATAGGTCTTTTACATCCCAGCTTAACTCGTTTAATTGTGAACCTAACATTTCTATAATTTCTCTACTCATATTTATAGTACCATTAATGTTAGATATATCTCCTTGTGCTTGATTTATTCTATCTCTTTCAACATTTAAATCTCTTCTTAAATCAACAAGTTCTTGTTTACTTGCATTTATTGTATTTGTTAAATTTAAAACATATCTAACAGATGCTACTGTTCCTGATAAGATTGCTATAACCACAGGCACTATTACAATATTCTTTTTTAAAATTTCTAAATTCATTTTTTCTTCTTCTTTTTACATTTACATTTAGCATCAAACAAAGTTGTTATCCATAATACAGCATTATCTAATGCACCAAATACTGTGTAAAAAAACTTATCCATTATATTTTAAATCCTTTTTTCCATGATTGTACTGCCCAATAAACAGGAGTAGTATTAAGTTGTTTGCCTGATCTTCTAGCTTTAGCCAAAATAGGTCGAAACCTCGCCATAAACGATCTCTGTCTAGCTGGTATATTTTTCTTTATAGATAACTCTTTACTACCAAATCTTACAACTTGAACTCTGTTTGTTTTTTTATTTTTAACATAAACTGCAAACTTTTTAGAACCACTTGGTGTTCTAAATGGTTTATTTAATCTAACAGTTCTACCTTTATATTTAGCCATGTGACTTAAATATCACATAAACTTTATTTTTTCTAATAATTTATACCAAGCTATTTTGTATTTTTTGTCGTTAGTCTTGTTAAATAGATTAGCAAGACGATTTAATTCTAATGTTATCTTTTGAAATGTCTCTCTCGCCATTTGTTACAAAAATAAGTATCTTTAACTCCTCTAGTTCTCCAAACTCCACAAAACCCATGTTTGTTAGAATAGAGTCCACAATTACCACAGCTACCTCTACCTTGTGATAATCTAAAATCCTGTGGCATCTGATAAGGTATCATTTCTCCATTAGGATAAAAATTACTTCGCTTGTCCATTTTCTATTAGCTTTCTTAAATCTTTTGCTATTTGTAATGCTTTATTTAGTTTTCTTAAAGCTATATCTCTTTGAGTTTTAACTAAATCTAATTCCTCTTTTATCTTTTCTTTTTCTAATCTTAATTTTAAGTTTTCGTTAGTTCCTATTCTTTGATCTATTTCCATATTATCTCCTATATTAATGTTGAGTTAATTCTTTTTTCAGCAATTTTAAAATTATTTGGGTTTAATTCAATTCCAATAAAATCAATATTAAAATTTTTACAAACAACACCAGTTGTACCACTACCCATAAAATTATCTAACACAATATCTCCTTGAACACCAACAATTTTTAATATGTGATTTACCAATGCTATTGGCATTTGAGTTGGGTGGACTCTTTCATTTTTAGATATATTATGAGGAATATACCAAACTGAACTTAATGGGTCGTGTATGCCAGTTGCATCGTTTATATGAATATCATTACCTTTTGATAAATGATAAATAATTTCATAATCTAAATGAAATCTTGATTTAGTGCTATCAAAAGACCCAGCATATTTCCATATAATATAAGATTTAAAAATAAACTTTTGAAAACCATTAGTAAATTCTAGCCAATGTGGTGTTCTTAATGATTTATTAAATGTTTTACTTTTAATATTAAAAAATATTTGTCCATTTTTTTTAAGAACTCTATGGTATTGTTCAAACACACTATCTATAAAATCTGAATATAATTTAAAAAACAAAATATCTTTTGAATTACTTGTATAACCAGCACCAGATATATCTTCATAAGGTGGACTTGTTATAATTAAATCAACACTATTTTCAGGTATTGTTGGTAATACGTTTAGACAATCATCATTTATTAGTTTCATTTACCTTGTCCCCTATAATATGGTTTTTTACCAAGCTGTCGTCTGCGATTTTTGTTCATTGATGATGTGTTAGGACGTCTGCCAATAGAAGTGCCTTTGTAAGTTTTTTCATAGACAACTACTTGTCCATAAACATTACCTTTTTTCTTCGCCATCTATTTCTTCAGCTTTAGCATCTATGATTAATGGCAGTGGTTCAACAATACTTTGAGTCTCAATTTTATCTCTCATATTTAATTCGTTCTTCGAGAGCCAGATTAAAAGTTTATCATTACCTTTAAGTGCTTTATCCCACATCTTCTTTCTTAAACTAGCTTTTCCAATGTTTTTATTTTCTTTTACTAAATCGGCATATCGTCTTTGTAATGTTCTAGCAGATATTCCAACACAAGAGCCTATTTCTTCTTGTGTGCAGCCAATCTGACTTAATTTTGCTATAACATCTTTATCTAATTGTTTCTTGGGTCTTCCAATAGATTGTGTTTTAATTGTGTCTTTTGTCTTAATTTTGTCGCTTTTCATTATTGATTCTTATACCTCATTTCCCCAACAATCCCAACCCTCAACTCGTTGTCTAGCAAACAGTTCTATTCTTGGTAAATCTCCACAAAGTTCTACAATCCTATCTCTTACACAATTAGGTTTTTGGCTATGTCTTTGACGATCAGCAACAACAAGTCTATGAACATTTGAGCCTTTAACTCTACCAATTTTACCTTTAGTTGCTAAAATACAAATCTCATTATTGGCTCTAGTCCAATATCCAGTACCAATAGCATATAAATTTTTAGATTTATCCTTGTTGGTTTTAACCCAATGAAATCCAACTGTCTTGTAAGTAAATCCCCATTTTTCAACAATAGGTATTTGTTTATTTAATAAGGGGTCAGTACACCACATAAATAAAACACAATTATCATCAGCTATCTCATTAACAGGTAAGTTTGCTATCTCTTTCATAGTCATAGTTTTATAATGTCGTTCAGGGTTAGTTTGTGCTTTTGCATTATTATAATTTTGAAAATGCCAAGCTGGATCACAATAAATAATATTATATTTTTTTTTAGGAAATGGTATCAAATCTCTACCTTTTTCATAGATAATATCAATCCCATAGGTATAAGATTCCTGTCGCTAAATGTTTCTTCATCATAACTAGCAAATGTCCAAACAAACTTTCTATCTTTCTTAAATAGATAGGCATTAGTCGTCATATAAGCTGGTTTCATGGCCATAAACTCTTTTTCTGATGCGTGGCCACTATCTCCAATGACATCTATCCATTTTATCTCATAGAAGTAATATTTCTTATTCGATATTGAAATGTGGCGAAATTTAGACTTTTTTTTTACCATTAGTGTTTGCTCTTGTCTATTGATTCTACTATTGCTCTATAATATTCTAATTGTGTTTTTAATATGTGGTTTTCTACTTTTAAAGCAATTATCCTTTTTCTACAATATTTAAAAATTCGCAGTATTGCTTTCATTTAGTAATCTTTAATTGGCTCATCTTTCCATTTATGTTTTAAATACTTTTTAGAGTCTTTCAATAGGATAGTATAATGACCCTCTTCTCCAATCTTTTTGTAGCCACTATTAACACCTTTATCTTTGCTAGACATAGTATTTAGTATATGTGTATTCTTGTTAATTAGTACTTGTTGCTGTAAGTGGTTTGTTAGTGGTTGTTCCGAATCTACGTACTGATATTTGTCATAATTTACAAGGCTTATTAAGGTTACTTTTCTGTTTAAGTGGTTTTTACTGGGCTGTAACTGGGCTGTTCTAGTGGTTATCATTTTTCTTCGTACCATACGTAGTATGAAAGATCGCATTTCAGAATATGTCATACCAAATCTTTTAGCAGTTACTCGTAAAGGCATAATCATCTCTCCTCTACGAACAAATATATCATTACCTAAAAATTTTAGTGTTTTATCTTGGTGTGATGCAGATGATATAAAATATATCCAGCAGCTACATTGTAATAGATTCTTAAATACAGGAGATCGCCAAATATCTCTATAAACTAAAAAATAACCAGATCGTTTAGCCATTACTCTCTTTCTCAATCATCTCAATTAATTGTCTTCTTGAATATCTACTTAATAGTGTTCTAATTATGTTTATTGTTTTTTTTGTTTTTTCGTATTCTTTAGCACGATTGCTAGATACTACCTCAAAGTGTTCTTCTTTCATTTCAGCCATTGTTATCTCCAAATAAGTTATAAGCATCTTCCATAAGTTCTAGTTGTTTATTAACTTGCTGCAAGATTGATTGTTCAGTTCCATACTTTTCTATAAATAGATTTTTACCTAAATGAATTGAGTCTTTACCTAATCTATGGTGCATTTCACATAAAGGAATTGTATCTTGGTGGCTTGGTCTTAAAGATAATCCTGTATGCGATCTTATATGATGAACCTCTGCTGGTCTGCCACAACAATAACAACCCATTTGTGCAATTTTATCTAACCTATTTTTATCAGCTTTTATCATATTTTTTGATCTACTGTAATTAAAGTATCATTATGACAACCACCATGAGCAACGATTAATATTTCTTTTTTTATTTTTTCAAAACCTGTTTTATGTTTAACTTTATCAATTTTCATTTCATAAGGCATACCATTTGTATTCCAACCAAAAGAAATACAATAACCTTTAGATTTTATAATTCTTTTAATTTCATGTGCATATCTTGAAAATTGTTTTATTTTACCAAAACCATCATAAACTTCATTTATTTGATGAATTGAGTATGGTGGGTCAAATAATATTCCATCAATAGAATTATCATCAAATTGCTTTAAAAACTCTAAAGCATCTAAATTATAATCAGTATTATATTCTGAATTTATATCGTTAGTAATTAACTGATTTTTAAATATACTATCATTAGCAAATGGGTCAATCCATTTACCATTTAAGTATCTTTCTATTAAATCTTTGATAGGTTTAATTGAAAATGTGTTTTTATTTGGCATTGACCATTGTCTATTTATTATTGTCATTTTATTCTCCATACTATCGCTTGTTTGCCATATTTAGTTTCTCGTCTTTTACCACTATCTTCTACCAGATTTAAAACTTGTAATTCTCTAACTCTAGCACATACACTTGATAAAGGTATCTCTAGTTCATCTGATATTTCATAATTCGTTAGTGCGTTAAGTTTTATAAGATCATAGACTTGTTCTCTTTTAGTCTTAATTTTTGGCTTGATTGTGGCTAGTGCGTCTTGGCTTGTTTTTGTATAATTTGCTGACTCGTAATCAGTATCAAATATATCTAATTGTTTTTGCATCTCTTTTCCTCTCTAAAGTGGCTGACCCAAATAAGAGAGAGGTATTCAGATCAGCCGAAGTATTATGATATGAAAATAATAAATACTTTTTGTCATCTCTGACATCTCTCTTATAACTTAAATATTTATTTTTCATAACTAAAATTGATTCGTTTCTATAAAATTGATTTGCTTATTTCAAGATAATTCTAATTAGAGTAGTTAATAATCTTAAAAAACCTAGTAAAATAGCCATTTTTTAGCTATTTACAATGCAACCTTAATTTTATAGATTATTCGTATGTTAAATAAAACTAACACTAAAAAAGGAGAGAGTATAATGGCAAAACTAATAATAGATAAAAACTATAAAAACCCACTTATTGAGGTTGATACAGAGTGTAGCGATCATTATGAAAAAAATATTCAAAATCAAATTGCTGGTGCTGTAAGTGAATGTGTTCTTTGTGGTAAAGGAATTAAACATACATCTAAACATTATCAAATAGTTGCTGGTTTAGGAAACTACCAACAATTTATTCATAAAGATGAGTGGGAGTATGCTCAATCAAAAGAAAATACTGATAATGGTTTTATGGGTGCTTGGGATATTGGTACTGAATGTTTTAAAAAATTAAAAAATTTTCCTAACATTAAAAGTTATGTTGAGTTTATAAAACCAACAAAGGAGACAGCATAATGAGAATACCAGCTAACTCAACACCTACAAAAGAACTATCAAAACAATTTAAAAAGATTTTCCACCGAGATATGACTTTTGGTGGATTAGAAGATTTACAGGAACAATTAGATTTAATTGATTCTGTGGATACTCATTTGGTTAATCAAGTGAGTAAATTAAATAAAGGTAACGAAAATGAACCCAAAAAAAATGTTTCGCTTACAAGAGCAGTTAGACAAGAGTACACACAAGGAAAAGGTGCTATTGGAAAAATTGTTCCATTTGAAACAAAAGAAAAAGGATTTGGCTTTTAGACTTCATCAAGTGAAGTACCATCAACCAGTTCTTTAATAGGAGAGAATAACGATATGAAAACAAAAACAATACTTTTATGTGGGCTACTTGCCACTTTATTAAATGCTTGTGCTTATAAACCCATAGTAGATACTGCTGGAAGATCAGGAACATTTGACTCTGACCAAGCAAAAGAAATAACTAACGATACCCAACATTGTGATAAACTTGCTAAAGACAATACTAACTTTATTAGCAATATTACTTTCTGGGCATTAAATCAAAATATGGACACAAAGTATGAGTCTATTATGAGAAAATGTTTAACAAAGAGAGGTCATAGTGTACTTAATTAAAAAACATAAAAAATATCAATATAAATATTTATTAGAAAAAATAAATCAAAGATGGTTAGAATATCATAGAAGTTATGATGTTCACTATGAACATTTTGGTACAGATGTTTCAAACCAAGATGATTATTATTATTTAAAACAAATAGAAAAAAGACTTTTAATATTAACTCAATGGTTAGAAAAAATTAATAAAAAATATAACTATGCCTAAACCATCAACAAGAAATAAAATTTTAGCTTATCAATGTGCTAAATGTTTTACCACCGATGCTTTAAAATTAGCTTGGTTCTATGGTAGCCAATCAGTATTCAGCGATTGTCTATTATGCAATAAATGTTTTAAAGAATCATTTAATCAATTAACACAAACACAAAAGGAAGAATGGGGATTTTATGAAAAAAAATAATACAGTAGAAGAAATAAACACTTCTATAAATAATTTGCTAGAAGAATGGAATATTAGCAAAGAACACAATAATAAAATTGTAGCTTATATTATAGGATTGCAGCTAAAGAAAATTAGATTAGTCAATAAAATGACTCAAACAAGGGTATCGAAAGCAATCAATGTTACGTTTCAACAAATCCAGAAGTACGAAAAAGGCTTAAATATATGTAGTCCGATAAAATTATTAGCATTATCAGATTACTTTAATTTAACATTTGACTACTGGGTTAAACCGATACAAAATAAAAACTTAACATTAATAACAAAAAGGAGAGAAAATGGCTATTCACAAGTTAGAGAATGGACACACAATAGAGTTTAATCAAGAAAAACACGTTTATATTCACAATAACGAATATGTTGTGGGTATGAGTACAATTCTTGGTAAGTTAGCAAGTCCAATGTTAGAAAATTGGAAAATTGCTAATCAAGTAAAAGCAATCAAAGAAGAAATGGAAAGACAAGGTATTTCTATTGATAAGATAGAAACAATTGTAACCAACGCAAAATCTAATGCAAAAAAACAAGGAGATAATATTTTAAATATTGGCTCTATGGTGCATAAGTTTTGTGAGATGTGGTTAAAGGGAGAGAAATTTACTGACCCTGAAGATCCTGTTATAAAAGGTTGTTTTGAAAAGTTTAAAAGATTTTGGACAAAAAATAAACTTAAAGTTATTGAGTCTGAAAAAATACTTTACTCTGAAAGAGGGTATTGTGGAACTTTAGATTTAGTGGCCAAAGATTCAGAAAATAATCTATGGCTAATAGATATAAAGACTTCTAAAGGTGTGTTCATTAATATGGTACACCAACTTCACGGATATAAGTTGGCATATGAAGAACAAACTGGAAAGAAAATAAATAAGATGTATTTAGTTCGACTTCCTAAAGATAGTGGAGATTTTGAAGCTAGACATATTTTATATAAAAAGGAACACTTAAAAGCATTTCTGGGATTATTAAGTTGTCATAAATCCGAGTTAATGTTTAACGAGCAAGTACGAAAATACAATCAACTAAAACGAGGAAAAAATGCAACAAAAAAATAAATTTGATATGCCTTTTTGTGGTTTGACTAAAAAATTAAAACCAACTGGTAATCGAAGTCCTAAATATGAATATAGTGCAGATTCTAGTGAGGTTAAATACATTTGTAGTTTAACAAAAAGAAAATACACTTTATCACAAATAACTGAATGGTTTATGACACCTGAAGTTCAAAAATATCATAATGCTGGATATAAGTTAAAAGAAATGGCAAAGACAGAAGATATACAAAACCCACATAAATATGATAAAGGTACTGACCAATTAGTTTATACTATTATGATGGTTAAACCATATAAACCACAAGCAAACATAGATGGTATGAAACCTATTGGTCAAGCTATACCACAATATACACAAAAACCAATGACACAGGCTCAACCATCTGCACCAGATCATGCTGTACCAGTACAGAATATGAATGATATGGACGATGAGATACCATTTTAATTATGACAAAAGAACTTATTAGCGAGATTGACCAATTAAAACGTGATCTCGCTTTTAAGAGAGAAGAACTACAAGCGATGTATATGGAACATAAAGGATTAAGTAAAAAGATAGATTCTTTAGAAAAAGAAAACCATAGTTATAAACAACAAATAAAACAATTAGAAAAAGAAGCAGAGGAGATGTTGCAATACCCATGATATTATTTGGAATACCAGTACATAGAAAATATAATAGACTTGTTATAAAGATTGTAACAATAATATTTATTATATTTTTATCTGTAATATTAATGTCTTGTAATAAATTAGAATTTGACCCAACAACAACTACACTAAAATATATGTTAAAGGAGAAGAAATGAATTTAAGCGAACAACTATATAAGAAACTAGAAGAAGCATCTAAAGAATGGGCAGAGTGGCAAAAGAAAGTAATTATTTTAGATGAGGGAAGAAAAGCTACTTTTTCTGCGTGTGTAATTAAACATAAAAAATTAGTTAAAACTATGTCTGAAGCTGAACACGAAGCTAGAATAGATAAAGACTATAAAATGATTGTTGAACAATATGCAGAAACAGAAAAGGAATTAATTAAAGCTAGATACAGATACCAAAATATAGACAGATATGTTAGTTTGAAACAATCTGAATTAAAAAGAGATATAGCTTTGAATAGTAAAGTTTAACAAAATTCTACTAACGAGAATTAGGTTTGCTCCTCTTGTTTATCAGTTAGTAGATAAAGTCATTAGGGAGACTTAATGATTTGCTGGGCTGGTTTGCTCTCTCTCCAGCCTAGTTTAAAGTAATATCAAAGTATTTTAAATCTGTATCTTCGTGGATTCCTGTATAAGAGTATTCAAAGTTAATTAAATCAACATCTCCTCGTTTTTTAATCTCTGCAATCATATTATTAACTTTAGGAAAGTTTGGGTAAGTATCTATAAATCTAAAATTAACAAAACTACCATAAGAATTATTACTTGTTTCTAATTGTAATTCTAAATCTGTGATTACTGCATCAACTTTTATTTTGTCCATTTGGACATTATACTATTTCTTACGCATTATGTCTGCACCTTTAAGACCATAGATTGCAGAAACTACTCCGATAAATATAGCTTGATACCAATAAGGAAGATTTTTAAAGTATTCAAAAAATAAATCTATTCTATCACGAATCGTAGGATCGTCAGAGAACACAGACCAACCCAATAAAAGAATAGGAAGAGATACGAGAATAAGTACAAATTCGTCTTTCCAACCATTATCATTACTCTCAATAACTTTCGCTTTATATTCAATTTCGCCTTTCGCCATTTGCTCTGCGTGGTGCATTTGAGCATCTGACATTAATTGTTTTGTTCGTTGTTTGTTTTGATATATTTTTGCACCAGTTTTTACACCCAACGATAATAAATTCAACCACATTTTAACTCCTTTGCTAATTCACAATAATGTATAATTTTATCATATTTTTCTTTTTGATTCTCGCCTTTTTTATTTCTCACTGCATATTTCACAATATTACCATCTATAAAATCTAAATTATGAGAAACAATCAATTCTATTGGTTGGATTTTGCCTTTGTAGTGTGTACCACCTATTTGCTTGTCAATAGCTTTCTGCGTGGCTCTCTGTGGCTTTAAACTAGACAATTTTACCTATCCATTCTCCTTTATTGTTTAAAATCATAGGGTATAACATAGGTTGTCCATTTATTATTGCACCAGTACCTATAACAAATCTTAAACGAAAATTTTTCGAATAGCCAAAAGCAAGTGAACTTTGTTTCGTTAAACAACCACATTGTAAAGACCAAACAAGATTATCAGGATTGCTAAAATATTGAATATTAAACTTACTGTGAAAATGAAACTGACAGACATTTTTGCCATATTGCATAGCAAGTTTTAGGCCATCAGCAGACATTCCGTGAGTAAAATAACATTCTGACCCATCACTTAATTTTAAGTTTAAATCTTCTACCCATTTCCAATCATTATCTACCTCTAAAAAATCATTATACGATCTTAAATAGGCTCTTGGCATACCGTGTTTTAATGCTTTTCTATAAATTAATGATGAGTGATTAGAGTGTAATAGAATCATTTTAGGAAATATCTTTTTAAGTTCCCAAATGTATTTCTTGCTTATTCTTAATTCATCTCCAGCACTAGGTAAATCTGGGTCTGAATCGTGAAAAGATAATGCGTGTTTATCTAATTCATCTCCACCATTTACAATTAAATCAGGATTAATTTTTTTCTTTAATGCTTTTAAAAAATCAAATGCTTGTGGGTGGTGGTAGGGTATATGTAAGTCAGATATGCAAAGAATAGATTTATAAATCATACAAGTATAACTTGTAGCTTATTTTGACAATAATGTAAATATTACATAACCCATAGCACTGATTAACGAGCCAGTACAAATTAATAAAATTTTTTCTAATCTTTTAACTCTATCTTCTATTGCGTGAATTTTAGTGTGGGTTAGCTTTTGCATTATACGACAAAGTTTTTCGTGTGATTCTATTTTTTGTAATGCGTTTTGTTTTGGCATTATTTTCTCTTTTTTCTTAAATCTGTATCGTGTTTTCTTGAACCACGCAGAAATGAATTTACTCTACCCATAGACCAAGAAGCCATTGATGTTTTTGGTCTTGACCCAGAAGAAAGAAAAGCACCTTGACCTCTACGATATACTTTCTTTAATGTGCCTAATGTAATGTTTTTTCTATTCTTTGCTTTATTTCTTAAAATAGTTACAACTCTAGCAGATAGTGGTTTTCTTCTAACAGCCATTATTTATACCTCGCAGCAAACATTGATTTTGGTATTCTCTGTCCTTTTTTATATGCTTCTGACATAGCCTTAATAAGACTTGCTCTAGCTGATCTTTTACCACCTTTAAGACCTGATAAATACTTTTTAGGAATCTTTGTTTTCTTATCTTTTGAAACTCTACGTCTTTTCATTTACCTACACTCCTCATAGCTTTAGTATGTGCAGAAGAAAAAGTAGCACCTTTTTTCATAGCATTTGCCATAGATCGCATATGTTTTAATGAGTGATGTCTTGCGTGTGCTTTCATAGTCTTTTGTTGTCTTGGTTTAAGACCTTTTATAATTCCTGTTATAGATGCTACTTTAACCATTATCTTTTCTTTTTACCTTTTTTCTTTTTCTTTTTCTTTTTTTTTGTTCCGTGTCCTGTATGATAAGGCATTATTTCCTCGCTTTCTTTTTTTTCTTTTGTTTCTTCATAATAGCTTTTTGTAGAGCCATTGGTAGTTTCTTTTGTTTTTTAGTAAGCATATCTTCTCCTAGTTAGACATTTTTCCACCAGACCATTTAGCATCTGGCAAATCGTTTTTATATTCTCCACCTGAATATGTCAAAACTTGTTTTCTATTAGAACCATCTTTATAAGAACAATGAATCCAACCACTATTCGGTTCTCCCTCTTTCCAAAATTCTAAAATAAGTTGGTCAAAATTACAGTTGTTTTTAATCCATAAAGCTACTTGCAAATTAGATACACCAGCAATCTCAAAGTCTGCTGCTTCTCCTAAACAATGTTGTGATGTTGCTTTACTACCAATAGCTTCTGATAATTCTGGGCTTCTATATCCTGATGTAATTGTAACAGGCTTATCAAACTTTGCTCTTACAGGCTCTAATACTTCATAACAAAGATCGCCAAGATTTTTAATCTCTCCACTACCAGCTTTATTAATTATATTTTTTCTAGTAGCAGTTTGTGATTTCTCAAATTCTTCTAATGTAAAATGTTTTGATAATTGCATAATTAACTCCTATTTTGCGTTGTTAGGTACACCATTAGAATTTACAAATGGGGATTCTGCGAAAGCCATATAAATTTGAGTAGAGCCAGACGCATTAAAATCGTCATACGCTTGTCTGCATTTAAAACCATTGCTTAAAAAATCTATAACATTTCTACCAGATGTTGTTTCTGTGCTACTAGCATTAGCCTCTAAATAATCATCATTTGGATTTCCTGTATTTCTTTTATTATCAAAAATAAACCAATCGGAAGTAGAAGCACCTGAATCAGTCCGTTTAATCATAACAAATGAGGGTTTGAATCCAGTAAAGCAAAATGTTCCGTCACTAGAATTATTTCCTGAAAAACTGCTAAATTTTGAATAACCTTTGACTTCAGAAAAACAGTAAGAAATCATTTTTTCATTACTTGCACCACTGGTAGCAGCAGAACCACCGACACTAAAAACTGAACTTGTTGGTGTTGTATTGTTCCAGTTATCAGTATATGCACCGACTTTAGCACCATTAGTGTCTAATAATATTGAGTGTGTATTTCCATTTGCAACGTGGTATACATACCAATTGTCAGTATCGTCTCTATTTTTAACTATAATCATTCGTGGAATAGCTGATAAACCGTGAGCTATTGTGCCTGCACTTCCTGTCCCAGTCCAAGAAATAACTGATTGCCCAGCTGTGGTGTTTATGCTTCCAGAACTATCTATACTTCCAACACTTGTAGCACTTGCGTCATTAGAAAATGCTGTTCCCATTTTCCAATTCCAAGATGCATTTGATGATCCATTTCCTGTTACATTTGAGTTATAAGTACCTAAAGTCCAACCATCACTATTAAATGATTTTAATTCATCATTGTTACTTGATCTATCAACTTCAGTATCAGTTGCGTTTGGTTGTAATCTTTTATTTGTTCCTCTAACACTATCAAAAATTAAGTGATCTCCAGACGCTCTACCTTTTAACCAAACGAGATCAGGTTGCATATCATTAGTGCCATCAAAAGTTACAGTTACATCACTACTTGAACCTGAATACAATTTGCATTGGAAGTAAAGTTCAGGATCGTCTAAACCATTTGTATAACTCATAATTTACTCCTATCCATATTCTGCTAAATTTTTTGAATTGATTGCAAAATAACCAGATGGTACAGATTGGTTAAAATTTCCATATCCATTTGCATCTGTATTTCCACCACTCTCACTATAAGGTGGAGAACCAAAATTTACTTTTACTCCATCTCCATTATTTAAGTTTGCTGTAAATGGAAATAAAAATCCTGTTCTTGTTGTGCTTAAAGCATAAGCATTAACTATTGCAGAACCACCTTTATAAACACTAATAGTAAAATTATCTGCATCTATTCCTATACCAGCAACCTGTGATGATGTAAAAGTTCCATAATCATTTGTTGTTGCACTTCCATCTTTTCTTATTTCACCACCAGAATTATTATAAAAAACTGTTGTTCCATTTTGATCGTGTGGGCTTGAGCCTGTAAATCCAGCACTTTCATCTTGCACTCCAATATATTGTGTACTAACACCAGCTACAAAAAGACATTCAAAATACCATTTTCCTTGTGAAAAACCAATACTTGCTCTACCACCATCCCATTGATCGTTTGTTCCACTCGTAGCCTCTAAATTACCCTCTGAAAAAGCTACACCATTAGTATAGTTTGCTAATGGATTCCAAGTGCAAAAATTATTTGTGCAAGTATCAGTAGATTGATCTATTGCTGTAAGGTTATTAACTGTAAAGTTATTAGAACCATTTGTGTCATTTCCTAAAGATGAACTATCTTCATAATCTAAATAAAAACCATTCGTACCAAATGTGAGTCCACTTGGATCAACAGGCTTCCATACAGTTGGTGTGTCAGAATCGAACTCTCCAAGTGATGTTGGTGTTGCAGCAGTTCCATCTAAAAAAACTGTCTCTGCTAAATAAAGACTACATTTTTCGTGTGCACCAACTTGATTGCCTATATAATGAGCAACATTTTCATTAATAGTATCTTCATAATCTTCTGCTGGAAATCCATAATCACTCGTACTTGTATCTAATGTTGCTTCAACTCCATTTATATATAATTTTTCTCTATTTGAAGCAGTTGATTCTGTTGTGTTTAAATGCCATAAAATATGCATCCAGGCTGAAGTATCTCTAAATCTAGCAGTAGTTTGTAATTCAGTAGTAGTAGAACCACCATTAACGTGAGCAATATAAATTTTGTCATTTGAATTAAATTGTATTCTTGCATAATCTCCACCACTACCAGCAGAAAAAAAATTTTGTGTTCTACCTAACTCTGATCTTTTAATCCAAGTTGAAAGTGTCCAAGTTTTTCTATTTCCAGAACTACTAGGTGTTCTATTTAAAAAATCATTACTACCATCTTCAAATCTTAATGAGTTAGCAACATTATAACCTGTATCTTTTATAGAGTTAGTTCCAAGTATTAAAGGCATTAAATCTCCTTTGGAAATTCTGCTAAAGGTCTTGTTTGAGTTCCATCTTCTTGTCTTGTGTATTCGTATAATGCTTTTAGTTCATCAACATTAGTACAAGCATCTATTTGACTTTCCATTTCATTTGATTTTGCTCTAACATTTGCTCTATAAGTTTTTATATTATCAGGAATTGTATATGTTTCATCATCTAATGCTTTGTGATTGTGCCAATCTGTTTTTTCTAATAATCCTGATGCTTGTTGTTTTATAATTCTTTTCTTGTCAGTTTTTAAACCATCAATGACTACAATAGGGTCTAATTCAACTCCATCTTTATCTGTTGCATTTCTATCTTCTAATTCTTTTGCAGTTGCAGTTCCCCACGATTCTGTAACTTGACCATCTGCAAATGAATAAGATGAATCTGTATTATTATAATATTCTGGGTCTTTATAGTTTGTTTTATCAACTACTATCTCATAAATGCCAATAGATTCTTTTTCTGATTGTGACCATAACTGAAATATTTTAGCTGGGTATCTTACGTCTCCTATAACCATAGCTTTAGGATTTGTAATTAATTTTGATATTGAACCATCTTCTACTAATGCGTACATATTTTAACTTTCACTTAAATTTAATGTTCTACCTACTTCTTGCCACACAGCACCATTATATCTAAATACTAATATATCAGTTTTGCCATCTGATGAAGTAAATGTTGGTGCAGTTGAACTAGCAAATTCAAAAACTGTATTAAAAGCTATTGTGTGCGAACCATTATAGTTTATTTCTAAACAAATAAAAGCACCCTCAACAGGATTAGTTGGTACACCAAAAGTAGTGTTTTCTGTTGTTAAATGAAATGCGTTTGGTTTAGCTTGTGTATCCCACGCAGTAGCATTTGAAGATGATGTTAATGCTTGTTGTGGAATAAGAGCAAGATCGTTAAATTTAATTGCACCAGTTCCATTTGTTGAAATATTTATATCTCCATTTGCACCATCTGTAATTGTTATGTTACCAGAGTTTGTTCCAGCATTTGTATCAAGAACTAAATCGTGAGTTCCTTTAGTTGTTAAAGTAGCAGCAGCAGAGCCTGACCCAATAACAACTTCTCCTGAACCTTTTGGTTTTAAATCTATACCAATATTTGTATCTCCACCAGTTCCCTCTATAATTGGATTACTGCCTGTTGCATTGTTTGTAATATCAAATTGATTTACTGCTGAACCAGTTTTTTGGAATACTATTAACTCATTACCATCGTCATCAAGTATTCCGTGTGCATCATCTATTTTTATATTAAAAGAATTTGTATCTAAATCTGCACCTAATTGAGGAGAAGTATCATTAACTATATCAAATGTAACTGATGAATCTGTAAAATCTACTGTGTTTGCAGTAGTGTTAATTGTTGCTAAATTTATGTCAGCACCCCCATCATAGAATTTTAAAATGTGAGCAGTTGCACCACCAGATGTATCTAGCCAGATTGTACCAGCTACTGCACCACTTGGTCTTGATGTACCAGAATTAGATGTATTTATAGCTTCAAGAACACCATTTAAGTCTGTTCTAAAGGCTGGAAAAGATTGGTTTGCTATATCGTAATCGTGTTGTGCCATAATTGTTTTATACTCCTTTTAAAACCCTTTTGCAATAAAATCAAATGTTTTTGATACTGCTGTTCCACTTGAATTTTTAAATGTTACATTAAATCCATTAATAGTTTTACTTTCTACTAAAAAGAAATCTCCTGTTGCCATTCCTTGTCCAGTAATTCCAACTGCATAATTAACAGTTTTAAATGGATTTGTAAATGTTACAGTTTTAGTTCCAGCACCAGATACTATATCATTTCCACTAAATATTCTATCTTCCATATCTATTGAAATTGATACTTCTTGAACAACAGGAGTTGAAGCTAAATCACTTGAAGTTAAAACAACTCTAAATTTATAATATCTTGCAGTATAGTTTCCTATTACAAAGTTTTGAAAAGCAGTATAAGTAGAGTTATCATCACTTGTTGCAATTTCTAAATGTGCATTAGAATTAGCTGGTGTATCTCCATCAAAACTAGAATTTTGGGAATCGAACAACCCACTTCTATTATCAAATAAATCATCTGGGTCATCAGAAGTTTGTTTAAGAGTAGCTGTAATTCTTACTGTATGTTTAGCACCTATATCTACTACATCTGCAAATAAATAATTACCAGATGCGTTAAAGTCTGCATTAGCAACACCTGAATCAAAAAATCTAGTTGTTTCTGCATCAAAATTACCTGAAGCTGCATCAAATAATTCTGAAGAATCTAATCTTAAAGTATCATCTACAATTACTGTATTTGTTAATGTGCCATCAAAATCAGGGTGTTCAGATACATTAGTTATTGAATTAAAATTTAATGTGCTGGTTACATTAGAAACTATTGCAGTTGCATTAGAACTTGCATTACCTAATTTATCAAATGCTTTTATAAGATAAGTTCCAGCTCTAGCAACTGTACTAATACTTGTAGCTGGTCTTGATACTTTTTCTATTAAAGATACAGAGTTTGCCCATTCTCCAGTTCCATCTGTCAATGTTGAATATCTAATTTGATAAAAAGCTAAATCTAAATCTGGTATTTGTGTCCAAGATAAATGTGCTTCTTGTCCTAATATATTACAAGAAAAGTCTGTTACATCACTAGGTGGCTCAATAGCACCTACTATCTTTCTTTGTGCAGATACATAAGTTGATGATACTCCTAATGTATTTACAGCTTTTACTCTTACATCATAAGTAGATTGGTCAATTACATTTAAAACTCTGTGATTTAATCCTGAACCTTGTGCATAAATTATAAAATCTGAATCTGTACTTAATTTGTATTCTACTTGGTAAAAATCTATAAACGAATCAGGAGAAGCACCAATACTTACATCTAAAGCTACAATTACAGTTCCATCGTTATATTCAATTAGTTGGTCAGTTAAAGTAACACTAGCTGGTGGTTGGATTGTAAATGGGTTAGGTAAATTAGTAGATGGTGTAGAACTAACTTGTGATTTTGTTGCCCAAGTATAATGACTAGCCTGATACTCAACAAGAGATAATCCTATCGTAAAATCTTCATTAAAAGTTAAACCCATAACTCTAAATGCTTTTGCAGAAAAACCTAATGAACTATGTGTAATATTTACTATATCTCCTATGGCTAAATCATAAGCATCAAAGCTAACATTAATACCAAGTGTTAATGCTTCTCTACTTCTTCTTAAAATAACTTCTGCCATCTCTTCTGCCTGATATGGCGATGTGAGTGTCTTAAATGAAAATCTACCCTCTAATAAAAAACCACCATCAGCAGTTTTCATAGTTGCGTGTTGGTCTGCACTTGCAAGTCCACTATCATCTATTGGTGGAAATTGAACTTCATCTACTTGATAATTTCTAGCTGGATTAACAAAACCAACTATAACTCTGTTGTATCTTTCATTCTTTGTTGGAATAGATAAATTATATCCACCTATAATATCATCTTCTGTAAGTGTTATTGCTGCACTTCCTGTTGTTTCAATAATTAATTTATATTTTCCATTTGTATATGGGAGATAACCTCTGCAACCTTTTAATATTTCTCTAACATTATCTATAATCTTTTGTGATGTATCTATTGCAGCATTTGTGTCAAAAATATTTATATCACTAGCACTTGAATATGGTGTTACTTGTGTTTCACAAACAACTGAAGCATCATAAAAAGATTGTAAGTCTATTTCTGAAATAGCAATACCTTTTCCGTATCTTGTATTTGTTAAGTAATCTAATAAACACCAAGCTGGATTTGTTTTATAAGCTGGTGTTTGTGCTGCTAAACCAGAATTATAAAATACAACTTTTTTACCTTGTATCTTTGCTTGAACTTTAGGGATTCCTGTGAATGCGTCTTGATTCCATTTAAACCTTAATGCTAAATAACACAGACCAGATAATTTATGTGAAGACCCCCAAGATGATAATGTTGATAATAAAGATGATGCTGATTGACCATCTGTTCCAAAATGAGGTTCTACTCTAATTAAACTTTCTGAATCTTTATAAAAATTACTATCTCCACTTCCTACTTCTACTTCTGTACCATCTGATAATGCACTTGCCCAAGTTACAGCTTTATCATCTACTCTTATTTCTTCTATATCGTTTATCTCTCCCTCTGACATAACGATTGCCATATATAAATAAGTATTATCTGTTCCTGAAGTTTCCATAAAGACTCTAGTTCCACCAACAAGTCTTTCTCCAAATATAACAGGAATATTTGCGTCATTAGATTGTTTATTAACTAATAATCCTCGTTCAAAATCATCAAATTCATTTGTTCCAAAATCTTCTATTTCAGGAACTTTGGGTCTTAATACCCAAGCCAAAAATAGTGTTACACCTAAAGATACAAGAGGATTGCCACCTAAAAAAGTTTTTGCTTTATTAAATACACTTGTTGCTGCTTTAAAAAAACTACCAAAACCCATTATGCTCTACCCCATTTAATATCTTGAACTGTTTGAGATGCAAAGTCCATTCCAACATCTGTACTAAAAAATCTCTGTTGAGATGTGTTGTTTGTTTTACGACCATTCTTTTTTTCAAAATCTGCCCAATGTGATACGATTGATAAACCAACTGCACTATCTTTTTCTCCCTCTTGTATTTCAAAATTTTCTATTTTACCTCGATATAATAAAAATGGGTCAGCAATTAAACTATTAGAATCATTTAAAAACCCTCTAAAAATATCTACATTATCATTAACAACATTTTCATTTAATACTGTTGAAATAAATGTTTGGTCTGCACCTGATAAATTAATATTTACACTTGATTTAGTAATATCTGTTTCTTCTGTATGATTGGATATACCTAGTATAAAATCACTTGCAGAATATGTAACTGACGATCCTGATACTGATGATGTTAATGGAAATGAACAATCTGTGATATTAACAGGAGTACCAAAGCTAATAGTGATAAGATGTACTGGTCGAATATCATTTGTTGCTAATTCGTTCTTTACTGCTGTTGTCAGACTTCTCGTCATATTCCTCGTAAGTTGTTTGTGTTACACTTTCTGAACCTTTTAACATAGTATAATCAAATTTGCTATTAGGTTTCTTATACTCTTTTAGATCATTAATATTACTATCAATTTCATCTTCATTAACAATTATTTCGGCAATAAAATCGGCAGTTATCTTGTGGGTTATTTTATATTTTTTCACTATAAAGATTCTTCTACATCAAATTCAAATTGATATAATAAAGCACCATCTTTATCTGCACCAGCTACACCAAATTCTTGAATATCATTTGTTAAATGTACTGTAAAAGGAACATTGTCATAAGTAACTGCTGAATTATCTGCAAGTGCTACAAGTAAAGGTGGCTCTATTGTAACTGTTGCTGCATTACTTGAACTTGTTACATCTGATACGACCATATAAACTTTATCGTGTGAAGCAAACTTTAAAAAATCTCCAGCTTTAAATCTACCAGCACCATCTCCAGCAAAAGCATCACAAGTAATAGTCGTGTCTCCAACTGCGTGAACTCCATTAACTAATACTGTTCCTGTTTCATTACCTCTTGCATCTTCTATTTCTGGTGGGATTATTGTAAAGTTTTCTTTGCCTGATCTTTGTTTAACTATAAATGCCATTAAATCTCCATAAACATCTGATCTTTTTCCTGTAATAATACGAACAGAAAATGAAAACCTTTGATTGTCAATTTGTCTTGCAAGTTTCTTACCTGATACAGATTTAGATATAATAGTATTTTGAATAGACTTTATTCCTAAAGTTTCAAACTTTGCAGTTGATATTGGAAAAGCACCAGACATTATATTAGATTTCTACTCCCTCTTTCATTAACTGCGTTATTAATTATTTGTGTAATAGTTCCTCTGTTTCTTACTAATAGATCGTCAAAACCAGAAGCATCTAAAGTATTAATATTAAAATTAACTGTTGTTTGGCCACCACCAGTTCCTCTTGCAGATTGTGTTATTTGTCCTGTACTATTTGGAACAAAGACTTCAGCACCTTGCTCTCCAACTACAACTGGTTGTCCTTTTGATACTGCTCCACCTTTAGCAAAACCTAAAAATGATCTTGCCATACTAAATAAAGAACCACCACCACTAACACCACTTAAAGCAGCTTGTTTTTGTTTTTCTTTTGTTATTAATTTTTCAATAGCAAGTTCTACTCCTTTTCTTGCAACAATTTCTATTAATGCACTTAACACATTAACTAATAATGTTCTTGCCATATTTTTAAATGTATCTGATAATTTTTCTCCAAATACAAATGCTCTTGCAAGACCCTCTGACATTTTAGTAATTCCACTATTAATACCCTCTGCAATAGTCATTCTTATATTTCTCATTTTATCTTCTAATGTTTTTAAACTGGTACTATTTAGTTCTCTAAATTTAGATATAGCTTTTTCAGTTGCAGTTGGTACACCAACAGATAATTCGTGTTCAAAGTCGTGTATAATTTGTAAAGCTGATTCTAAAGGTTCTACAAAACCATCATTAGCATCTGCACCTGATAATACATCTGATAATTTTTGTGCTTCTTCTGTTGTATCTTTTACACTACCAAGTAATTCTTTTATTCTTCTATTAACATCATTTACAACTAAACCAATACCTACAATAATTTTAAGTGTTCCACCTAAAGCTACAAGCAATACTCCTAAAGCAGATTGTAAATCTCTAAAATTATCTGCTAACATTTTAATTCCTTTTGCAGCAGTAACAGTTGCTTGTGCTAAATTAGTTCCTATTTCTATGGCTATCTTTTCTAATTGCTCTGCATTTTTTTCTAAAAATTTATCTAAATCTCCAAATTGATTTTTTAACTCTGTAAAAAACCCAGCATCTAATAAAGTCTTTTTAAATGCAAAAACTTTATCTCCAAGCATTGACATTGTTCCCTCAAATGTTCTTGCTAATTCATCTGTTGCTCTACCAAATCTACCACTTCTACCAAAAACATTTTCAAATGCTTGTACTGTTGCCTCAATAGATACTGTTGCACCAGCTTGAAAACCAAGCATATTTCTTACACCTTTTTCTCTAAATAAATCTGCTGCACCTATACCAGCACTAAATGATCTTTGTATTTGTTCTGCTGTTGTTCTAAAATCTAATCCAGTAACTGCTGCAACATTACCAGTTATCTCTAACATCTTTTGTAGATCATTAGCATTGTCTGTAACAGTTGCTAAAATACCAGAACCAGCTTGTATTTCTTCAAGAGAAAATGGAACTTTAGATGCAAACTTAACCATATTCTCAAATGCTTTTGCACCCTCGTTTGTATCTTTAAGTAAAAACTTTAATCTAACTTGTAAATTTTCTAATTCTTTTCCTGTATTAACTAAATTTCTAATTACTAATCCAGCACCTAAACCTACGAAAGCACTTTGTAAATTAAACACAGCACCTTTAACTTTAGATAAAGCACCACGAACATTGTTTAATGCTTGTTTCGATTTATCTCGTGCTACTATGTCTATATTGAGTCTTTGTGCCATTATTTATATTTCCTTGCTTCTGCTAAAGATTGTTTTGTTTTATACTCATCTTGCTCTTTTTTCAAGTATGCTAACCAAAGATTATAATGGCTAACAGGCATATCAAGAACTTGTTGTATTGTGAGGTGTAATCTCTCTGCTATGACTAAAAGCGACCTGATGTCAGGGTCGCTATCTACTTTTTTTCGGCTTCCTCGTAATTAGTATCTAAAAGTATTTGATTGGCAATAGTAGATATAACATTTGAATCTGCTTTTTTTCTTAATGCAAATTTATCTTCTGGGCTAAATGCTTTAATCATTTCTCCTTTGTCATTCTTAACTTGGAGTTTCATTATAAGCAGATCAACAAGAACAGTTAAGTCTTGAAAGTTACTAGACTTCTTAAAGATTATGTTTTTTTCTTCAAGAGTTAATGGCTCTGAATAAAATATACTAGCATTACCATGCTCATCTTTCCACTCATTCACTTCAATAGTGATAGTTTTAAGAGTTTCGAAATGAGTCTTTACTCTATCAATAACTGACATAAATTAGGATTATACAGTTCCTATTGTTAATGCACCAGTTCCTTGAAAAGTAACAGTTCTAGAGATAATTGCGTCCATTGAGTTATTTACAGACATACCAGTTACAATTCCTGTTCCAGTAAAACTTCTGTCGCCACTTGAATTACCCTCTGGTAATAAAATAAAAGCGAGTGAAGAACCAGCAGTTAAATTTGTTTGTGGTGTATCAGTTTCGTCAAAGTGCATTTCTAAAGTACCAGAGAATGAAGTTCTACCAGCAACAAAAGATTTAGTTGCATCTGTTAAAGCTGTGTCCTCTACTACATCTCCAGTTGTTTCTAGTGTAAACCCTGTTAGTTCCCCAACACCAGTTCCACCAACTGTTACAACTCCTTCTTTTCCGTGATGTGTTGCCATTTTTTGTCCTTTTTACTTTTTGATTGTTGTTCTTGTTTTTGTTCCTTATAGCCTAAACTTAAAAAATGTTCAAGATTAGATTCATTAATAACTATCTCTGAATTACCTTTATATAATTTAATGTCTTTAGCCATAAGTACTTTTATTAGTTTTCTTGTTCTTCGTCAATATCTTCTTCATCTTCAAACTCTTCATCGTCTAAATCTTCTTCCCAATCTTGACTATCTTCTTCTTGGTTTTCTTTTAATTCAGCTAATAAGTCTTTTACTTCTTCACATAGCATAGACTCTTTATCGTGCATTTTTTCTATTTGGTCTATTTTCTTTTCTATTCTATTTATAATTTTAGTTGTCATATTATCTCCTATGGTGTTCCAGCTTGATACTCATACATACATCTAATAGTCATTCTTATTCCACCAACAGGAAATAAGCTACCCTCATCAGTTTCTACTTGTACGACTTCAGTATCAAGTGCGTTACCTGATCGAGTAATATCAGTTTCTAATGCAGTTTCAATAGCTGTGATTAACTCATTTCTTTTAGTATCTATATTGGCTTCTGCACCTTTAACAAATCCTAATACTACAAAATCAATCGTACCATGTCTTGTTTTAGCACCACTTCCTAATTCTGAATCATCTCTATTTTCTTCTGATGTTTGTACTATTACTGCTGGATATTGTTGCTCTGATAATTCGTCTAATATAAAAGGTTGTCTAGTTGCTTTTTTAATTGTTATCGGACTCGATATACTAGATATAACTGTTAATAAATTAGATGCTATATTTTCTCTTACACTCATATTCTAAACTTTCTTAATTCTTTTTCTACAAATCTGTTGAACTGCTTACTTATAATCTTTTCTGTTCTATTGTTAAAGCCAAAAAATTCTCTTTTAGGGTCATTCAACACTTGGTTAAATAAAGCTCTTTGAAGCATTTGTGCATTACTAAAACCTAAAGATACTTTATGTTTTCCTGTTTTGTTACTTGTTAAACTTCCTAACATTCTACCAGAATAAAATAAATCTACATTTGTTGATTTACCCTCTTTGTTTAGTTTTCTTAAATAACCTTGAGAATAAGGAGCAAATGCACCATCTTTGAAATTAATACCTTTTTTAGTTTTAGTTCTAATAATATCTATTAATTGAAATCCAGCTTGTTTTATACCTTTATCAATTATTCTAGGTAATACAGATTGAAACTTTTTAAATTTTTTAGATACTTGTTTTGAATTAGATTTAATCTTTAAATCGACAGCCATTATCTAGTCAATCTTCTAAATCCGTGTAAAGGCTCTCTTTCATTAGCAACAATAGTTCCTGAAGAATCAACATCATACTCAACACCATCTTCTAATATCATTCTCCATTCGATATTGTATTGTGCCATATAATATTCTGCCATTCTTTCAAATCTATCTTTTTCTGTTTCTGGTCTAAATTTAGTTAATGCTGGTAAAAAAAATCTTCCAAGAAATAGATAAACACCAGCACGTTCAAACTGATCTAAATTAACTTTTGTGTTATCCATTTCTGCTGTGTTTAGAACTGTAATATCTGTAAAGATATTTGTTTTATATACAGGCCACCATTCTACTCTTAACTGTCTTAAAATATCATTTGTAGTTTGTGCAAAGAAATTAGTTGTTTCTGTATCTCCTGAAGCAATACCAAAACCAAAAGCATCTGGTTGATACTTTGTAACATCTCCAGCAACTATAACATTTGCACCAGTATAGTTTGCCATATTATAATATCCAAATTAAAACAATAAAACCAACAACAACTCCAGCAGTTACTTTAGGATTATCTTTTGCTAGTTCTATATATTTTGTTAAGTTTTTCATTTTTTTTTCCTAGTTTTTCTTTTCTTTTTAAGAGGTATCACTTTTGCTTCATTTTCAAAAGTTTTATCTACTTCTTTAATATTTTCTTTTAGATTATTTTTTACTGGTTTAAAACCTCTCATTTCAAAATGTTTTACATTAGCTTCAAATTGTATTTTTGATCTGACAATAACTTTTTTTCCATTTGTTAATTCTATCATTTCTTCCATAAATTCTCCTATTTAGTATCAGGGCAATTTCTTGCCCTGATAAACTTATTATTATGCGTCTTGTATTGATGAGTCTGCTTCAACTTCACAACCATAAGAGTCTTGTAATTCGCCAACTCCATAAACTGCTGTTGCAACAATTTCATCTGCTCTTAAACTCGCATCTCTTTGAGTTTCGATTTTCAAGTCTTGCATCATTGCTAGACCTAAAGCATCTGAATGGAATACTGCACCTTTGTAATCTCCAGTTGTTCCAGGATTATTACCAGATGAGTCTGCCATATTTGATGTTTCATAAACACTAACACCAGCGATTTGACCAGCAAAACCAGTTCTTAATGCTTCATTACCAACACCTTGATTCGGATTAGCAAATGTGTTTGATAAACCAGATTTTAAATCAAAAGCGATATTTGGGTGTAATATACAAGCAAGATTATCACTTGGTACACCAGTTGCTCTTAATTTAGCCACTGCATTGAAGATCAATGCTGCTGACATAACTGTTGTATTTCCACCAACTGTGTTTGAAAAACCACCGAATAGTGCAGTTAAGTCTGTGTCTATTTTTTTTGCAATCGCTTCTCCAAACAATTTACCAATATCTGCTGCAACATTTCTTGGTGCTGCATTTCTTCCTAAATCAGTAAGAGTAGTCATTATTCCATTTTCTGATGCTGTAATAGTTACAGAAGATGGATTGATTGCTGTGTTAGATAAATCAGATGCTTCTGATACTGCTGCTGCTGAAACAGTTGCATATATCGGAACTTCAACTGACTTTCCACCACCAGTTATAGCATAGTTTTTTACAAGTGGTCTCATTATTGATCTTTCACTTGCTACAAACAATGCTTCTGCCACTATCTCTGTATATAGTTCCGATAGTGTAGAACTTGTGCTTTCGTTTGCCATTTTATTTTACCTTTATTATTTATTAGTTAAGTTAATTTGAGTAGGTTTTGAATCTCGTTCTTTTCGATACTCTGAATATTTAGCACGATCTTCTGGCTTACTCATATCTAAATCCTGAATATTAAATGGTTTTACAGTTTTACCCTCGACACTACTCTGGCTTCCTGAACCAGACAAAGACCCTTGTCGGAAATGTGGGTTAGCATCTAAAAACTCTTTAACTCTATCTTCTATCGTTAAAAGTTCTCCTTTAGTGTTATATCGTACATTAGAATTATTATCAACTATTTCTATACGACCATCATCAGTATATCTAACTTCATCTTTTAATAAAGATACGACTTGTTGTGCATTGATAGATTTTTCTCTATTGGCAACAGAAAGTATTGAATTATCTACTTTTTCTTTTTTTATTTGAGTTTTATATCTCAATACTTCATCTTCTTTTTCTTTTATTCTTTCTTGCATAATCTTTTCAATATCAGATTTAGATTTAGCTTCTTTTAATTGTTGTTCTTTTAAAAGTTCAGCTTTCTGCTTTTCTTCATCTTGAAGTTTCTTCTCATACTTATTCTTTTCTGCTTCAAGTCTTGATTTGATTATGTTGTCTAATTGTTCTTGGGTAAAAGTATTTTGTTTTGTTTCTTCTACTTTTACTTCTTCTTTAGGTGTTTCAGTTTGTTGCGTTTGAGGTGCAACTACCTTTGTTTCTTCGGACATTGTTTTCTCCTATTATATTATTAGTTTGCCTTTACTGTCATACCAATCTGGATTGACATAAGACCATTGATGACGACAATTATAACCACCTCTGACAACTAAAGGATTTCCAGACTTTTTGCCTTTCCAACTTCTACTTGTCCAAAGTGAATTGACTTCATCAATTGTGAAAAGTCCACTTTTCCTCTTGTTGTATATACCACTAATCATATTTCTGCAATGATCTCTAGTCGTGGGTATTACATCTCCATAATATTTAACAAAAGTTAAACCAGCATCTTGTGACTTATTAAAATTTAAAGTTGCATCAAAATCTCTTAATGAGTCGTTTAATATCTGACCAGCATATCTTTTCATATTTTCTCCAGCCCTATCTCTAGCAAATTTAGATTGTAATGTTTGTATTGATTTATCAACCTCTGCTTGTTTAGATTTATTAAACTTATTATCGTTTATGTAATTAACTAATCGTTGAATTTCTGGGTCATCTGAACTAGCATATATGCCATTTATTGTTTGTCTTAATTCTTTTTCTAATACTGCAAACTCACTTCCTACTAATGTATTCTGATAAACCTTTTCTGATAATCGTCTTGTAAATGTATTTGATACATCTTTAAACTGCGTAAAATATTGTTGTTTAAGATTCTGTACTAAAGCTAAATCGCCTTTAGTAAGTTCTTGAAACTCTATTGGTATATTACCTATTCTCTTAAATGCTTTCTCAATTCTTTTAGCTTGTTTATTAAAACCCTCTCTTACAACATCATCTGACCATTTAAGATATTCTCTTTCTAAAATAAATTTTATTCTTGGTCTAATAGCAATAGCTGATTGTAGTTCTATTAACTTACCATCTGTTAAAGGTAATCTACTAGCAAGAGATACTACCTCTCTTTCTATTCTATCTAATGTTGCTACTAATGATTTGTAATACTCGGCTTCAGCAAGTTCTATTTGCTTGATTCTATAAAATGTTGCATCTTTGACTATATCCGACATTCATTATATCTGTTCTTGCTCTACTTCTTGATCTTCTTGTTCTGGTTCGTCTTGTGTAAATTGACCAACTTCTGTTGCTTGGTCTATCTCCTCAAAAATTTCATTTAATTTACTATCATCATCAATTACTGCTCTAGCAATTTCTTTATCTACTTCTTTACTGAATGTTGATGAACCAATGTTTAATGATTTAGCTTGTTGGAAATAAACTAGATCACTTGCATAATCTCTAATGTTAAATGAATCAGGATAGTTTATCTCGCCATCAAATGTAACATTTTGAAATATTGCGTATAGTTTAAATAATTGTTCTTCTGCTATTTGTAAGTTATCAGCTTTTTCTGATAGTCTAGCATTAAGTAATTCAAATTCTGTTTGTAAAGCTACACCAGATGTTATTCCTGTTTTTTGAGTTCTAACAGCACCAGTATGAGCAATCCTATTTATTGAATCTACTTTGTTATTAATAGACTCCATAATAGCTTGTAAGTTTTGACCAGATGGTTGAAGTAAATATGGTTTTAAGTTTGGCTCTAATTCATCAGGCATTTCTATAACTGCACCAGCACCAGCACTTGCATTTACACTTGGAGTTTTAACTAATGATGGGTGGTTTGTTAATCTAATTAGTTGTTCCATTTCAGAGTATTCGTTGTAGATAGATTTTTGTAAGTCTGCAATATCTGTTAAATCTGATTGACCAATTCCTCGTTTGTGCGATTTAGAATTGTATAAAATAACTGCTGGTATTTTGCCAATCATATTTGGTACAGTATCTATCAGAGATGGTTCTGCTTTATCTGGCATATAAACAGTATCTATTCTATCAGGATACCAAACTCTCATATATGTTCCACCATCTTTATCAACTTCTTCTCTTACCTTTAAGTAATCAAGTTCATATTTACCATTTAGTTTTCTATCAAAATTCCAATCTAAAACATTTTCAGGAGTTACGATTGATAAGTATGGTCTGATATTTTGCTCTAGTTCTTGTGCTTGTGTTTCTGTATTTACATTTGGTTTATCTAAAATCATAAAACAATGGCCATAAATTGATGCGTAGTTTTGGGCTTGTTTAATTACAGAGTTTAAATTGTTACCCTCTAGGTCTGCGTCTTTTAAGAATGATTCTAAACTAGCTTCATCTTGCATAGAAGCAAAATCTCTACTGGGTCTAACTCTAAATAAAAAAGATGAATAAATTTGTATAATATTTTTACAATGATTATCACAAGGAGTGTTTGCAAGTCTTTGATTAAACTCGTTATCTAATTCTAAATTATATCTGTTAAGATATTGACCAATCATATAGTCATAACCACCATTATACGATCTAATATAATACTCCCAATTATTAATTGTTTCTTGATAATCCTTATGTGTTGTTAATGCTTGATCTCGTGTGTATGCCATAAATTACTTCATTGTCCATCTTGTTGGAGAAGAAAAATTAGCCTGTGTAGTTAATGGTTTTAAGTAATCAATCATATAACCAAGTGCATCGTTCATGTGATCGAATCCATCTTCCTTATCAGGAATATTTGTATTCTCCTTGTATATTTGTCTTTGTAAACCTTTTATCAATGTTTTGCAAGAATGTGAAACAAAAATGTGACGATCTCCTTTAGAATCTTTTAACCTACTATTAACTGAATTAACCCTATCTCGTATAGCTGGGTGTTTGTGTTTTACCTTAACTTTAAATCCAGCATTTTGAAGTATTGATAAATCTGTTCTACCACCAGCAGATGTCTTTCTTTGTTTACAAGCTGGGTCAGGATATATTGTTATTGGAATTTTAGTTCCATAACGATCTTTAATTTCTTGGCACATTTCATCAGTATTTGAACCATAGATTACTATTTCATCAACAAAATAAAATTTATCTTTTTCTAATTGACTAACACAAGCACTCATTGGATCGACATTCATATCGAGTCCAATATGTAAAGGTTTAGTCCAATCTATTTGTCGTTTAACTACATTATCTACTGGGTGGAAATTATAATAAACAGCACCAGCATAATTTTCAAATGTACCTTCAAACTCTTGTCTAAAAGTTCTAATATCAATATCTTGTTTAGCTTGTTCTATTTCTTCTGGTGTAACTATACCACCCTCAATAGTCGTATATTGAAAAGACTCCCAATCATCATCTTGCTTTCCTTTTAAATACATTTCATAACTCCAATTACCATAACCTTTTGGAGTTCCACACATAAGCACATGACCAAGTTTATCTGAAATAGATGCTCTTAATACTTCAAACCAAGTCCTTTTATCTATATCTGCAAATTCATCTAATATTAAAAAGTCTAATCCTGTACCTCTTAATGAGTCATAATTATCTGCACCTTTTAATGATATTTGACTATTTGTTTTTCTAATAGTTATAGTCATTGTAGTTTCGTTAATATCTTCAATCCAATTAAACATATTAAGCATTTCTTTAAGAGTACCCCAGACAATCTCTTTAGCCATTTTAAAAGTAGGTGCTACATACCAGATTTTACGATTAGGTTGAGATGCGTATTTCATCATCTCTGTTACTGCTAAATATGTTTTACCAAATCTACGACCACTAATTAATATTCTAAATCTAGCTTTCGATTGACTTACTTGAAGTTGTGGTTTTGTTAGAGATATTTTCATTACAACCAAATTTTATATAGATATTAAATTTATTAACATCTTCTTTACCCAACTCAACAATTTTATCATAAGACTTTGTATAACCATCAAGCATACAACTATAACCATCAATATAAGTTTTTTCAAATTTATGAGGTTGCATACAGGTTGTTTTACCTTCTACATACGCACAAATTATCATTGTTAAGACAAATTCCATCTACTTTCTCCTTTTGTATTTTCTGTGTGTTTGAACTCGCCAAGTCCAATGGAATATTGCCCTTGTTGTTTTCTCTATTGTTTTTAACACCCAATCTATCATTATAAATACTCATAAATTATTTTAATTTTTCTATCCTTAAAATTTTATTATCTGCATCTAATTCAGCTTTGACTTTAGAACACATATAAACTGCGTTGCTGTTCCTAGTTGCAATTCTTTTCTTTTCTAAACATTTGCTTATGCTTGGAGTCCAAGTCATCTCAACAAGTTTTTGATCTACACCAACAAACATTAATAAAGCTATAATTGTTTCCATTAATGATTACCATTTCTTAATTTTTCTATTTGTTTATTTATAATATCTACTTGCTCTTTTAAATGATCTATATTGACTTTGTTGTACCTACTAGCTTCAATCTCTTTTTCAATAGATTCTATTTGTGATGCTAAATGTTCTATTAACATAAACATTTCTAAATTTTTTGGTTCTTGTTCAGCTTTTTTTAATAAATCAGCTTGAAACAAAGTATCGGCAGTTTCTAATGCACCTATTCTTCCTGTAAGATTTGCATATCCAAATACTGCACCAGATACTACAAGTATAATTCCAATCAAATTTGCTAATGGTAATTGTAGTTTAGACTCGGAACTTACTTTAATTGTATCGTTATCTTTCTTCATTTCTTCTTCTTTTTCTTTTTTGGTTTTTCTATAAACATATCATTTACCCAAGCACACCAGTTATCTAAAGTTCCAAATATAAAATAACAAAATTTATCTATCATATTTTAAATCCTTTTTTCCACGATTGAATCGCCCAGTATGCAGGTGATAAATTCTTTTGACCTTTGACGTTAGCCAAGATTGGTCTAAATCTTGCAAAAAAACTTCTCTGTCTAGCTGGTATATTTTTTTTAATACTCATACCTTTTGCACCAAATCTAACTATTTGAACTCTATTAGTTTTATTATTTTTAACATATACACCAAATTTTTTAGATGCACTTGGTGTTCTAAATGGTTTATTTAATTTAACTGATCTACCTTTGAATTTTGCCATAAAAAGCTAATATCATATATTATTCGCAAATGAAACCTTGAATAGTACCTCTACCATCATTTAGATAATAACCATTCTTCATAGCATCATCAAATTCTTTATAAGTTGCTATTGCTTCTCTATGGTCGTCTGCGTACATTAAACATTCGTGGACTTGCATTGGTTTTGTCAGTTCGTATTTTTCTTTTACTAAAGTTCCATCGAATAACAGTATTAGTATTATAAGTGTTTTGCACATAAGACCACTCCTTTATTTTTTTATACCAAAGTATCTTATATTTTTCATCTTTAGTTTTATTATAAAGATTGGCTAATTGGTCTATCTCTTGAAATGTCTTTTTCGCCATTTGTTACAAAAATAAGTATCACGCACTCCTCTAGTTCTCCAAACACCACAAAACTCATGCTTGTTAGAATAGAGTCCACAATTTCCACAACTACCTCTACCTTGTGATGGTCTAAAATCCTGTGGCATTTGATAAGGTATCATTTCTCCATTAGGATAAAAATTACTTCGCTTGTCCATTTTCTATTAGTTTTCTTAAATCTTTTGCTATACTTAATGCTTTATTTAATTTTCTTAAAGCTATATCTCTTTGAATCTTTACTTGATTTAATTCTTCTTTAATTTTTTCTTTTTCTAATCTTAATTTTAAGTTTTCATTAGTTCCTATTTTTTGTTCTATTTCCATATTATCTCCCTTGTTGGTTATATTTTTTATATGATCTGCGTTTGTGTTTATTCATAGATGACATCTTAACTCTACCACCACCTATTGAAGTTCTTTTATGTTTTTTTTCATAGACAACAACTGTGCCAAATACATTACCTCTTTTCTTCGGCATCTATTTCTTCAGCTTTAGCATCTATGATTAATGGTAATGGTTCAACAATACTTTGAGTTTCAATTTTATCTCGCATATTTAATTCGTTCTTTGAGAGCCAGATTAAAAGTTTATCATTACCTTTAAGTGCTTTATCCCACATTTTTTTTCTTAAACTAGCTTTACCAATGTTTTTATTTTCTTTTACTAAATCGGCATATCGTCTTTGTAAAGTTCTAGCAGAAATTCCTATAACTGAACCTATTTCTTCTTGGGTGCAACCTATCTGACTTAATTTTGCTATAACATCTTTATCTAATTGTTTCTTGGGTCTGCCTATTGATTGTGTTTTAATTGTGTCTTTTGTCTTAATTTTGTCGCTTTTCATATTTGATTCTTATACCTCATCTCCCCAACAATCCCAACTCTTTCTTTTTTTTCTAGCAAACATTTCAAGTTTAGGATTTGGCGACATTTCATCAACAAGATCATAAAATTTAGGTGGTTTAGTCGAGTGTGGTTTAATACTTGGATTTTCAAACCAATTAAGTTTAGCCATACTTTTAAATTTTTGCATAGGTTTCCCATAAAAACCAAATAAACAAAATTCAGTAGCAAACTTATATCCAAAACAAGGCATCATTCCATTAGGTTTAGTCCAAACTAAAGTTAAATGATAATTAACACCCCAAGATTTTAATACATCAAATGTTTCGTTTAAAAATTTATTAGTAGTCCAACAATAAACATGGCAACCAATATTCCCAATTTGATTTATTGGTATAGATTTAATTTCTTTCATACTCATAGTTGGATAATCTAATTTTTTTTTTCTATTTGGTCTTATATTTACTTTTCCAGTAACAGATATATTCCAAGGTGGGTCTAAAACAATGGTATTATATTTTTTTTTTGGTAAAGGTATCAAATCTCAACCTTTTTCATAGATAATATCAACCCCATAGGTATAAGATTCCTGTCGCTAAATGTTTCTTCATCATAGCTAGCAAATGTCCAAACATACTTTCTATCTTTCTTAAATAGATAGGCATTAGTCGTCATATAAGCTGGTTTCATAGCCATAAACTCTTTTTCTGAAGCATGACCACTATCTCCAATAACGTCTATCCATTTTATCTCATAAAAGTAATATTTTTTATTGGATATTGAAATGTGGCGAAATTTTGACTTTTTTTTAACCATTAATGTTTCTTTTGATTATCTGATTCTACTATTGCTCTATAATATTCTAATTGTGTTTTTAATATCTTATTTTCTATACTTAATGCAATAATTCGTTTTCTACAATATTTAAAAATTTTAAGAATTGCTATCATAATCCTTAATTGGCTCGTCTTTCCATTTATGTTTTAGGTATTTCTTATTGTCTTTCAACAGAATATTATATTGACCCCATTCTCCAACTGACTTATACCCATTATTAACACCCTTATCTTTGTTAGACCTAGTATTTGATATATGTGTATTGTATTTGTGTATTGACACTTGTTGCGATAGGTGGGTTGTAGGTGGTTTATCGTTATCCACATATTGATATAAATCGTAATTTATAAGGTTAATAATCGTCACTTTCCGGCTAGGGTGGTTTTGATGTGGTACAAGCTGGGTCGTTCTAGTGCTTATCATTTTTCTTCGTACCATACGTAGTATAAAAGATCTCATTTCACTATAAGTCATACCAAATCTTTTAGCTGTAACTCTTAAAGGCATAATAGCTTCTCCTCGTTTTATAAATACATCAGAGTCTAAAAATCTTAATGTAACATCTTTATGAGATGCACTACTTATAAAATATATCCAACAACTAGCTTGTAATAAGTTTTTAAATATAGGATTAGAATATATATCTCTATATAAAATAAAATAACCTCTCTTTTTAGCCATTACTCTCTTTCTCAATCATCTCAATTAATTGCTTTTTGGAGTATCTATTTAATAGTGTTCTAATTATGTTAAGTGTTTTTTTTGTTTTTTCGTATTCTCTTGCTTTATTGCTAGATACTACCTCAAAGTGTTCTTCTTTCATTTCAGCCATTATATCTCTCTTTTGTTGTTTTTTTATATTTATAAGCAAATATAAATTTTTTTTCTCCTTTAATATATTGTTTTTCATACCAGTTATCTCCTTTTCTTCTAACTGATGTTCCTTGCGTTTTTCCTAAACATTCCCAATTATCAGCTTTATAAATAGCACCAGTTCTTGGTGGCTCAACAAAAGTTACTAAACCAAGTAAATTAGTTTTATATTTATTATAATAATCTTTAAATATTTGAGTTCTAAAAATTTTAAGTATTTTAGTTCCTAAATTTTTATCTTCTGTTTTTTCAACTATTCTATAAACATTATTATTTAAAAATTGTAAATCATTATCAATGTTAAAATATTTTCTAAAAATTTTGTAATTTAAGGGTGGAGATGCACCACTAATAATACCTATTGGAGAATGTCCATTATAAATTAAATAATTAATTTGCCTACCAACTATTCCTTTACTTTGAGGATAGTGTTCAATGTACCATTTAACAAATAAATTATTAGATTTTTTAACAATATCTAATCTTAAACCATTATCAAATAAACTTAAAGGAATTGATGTATTTTTAGTATAAATCATTCCTGAATGACCTTTTTTATTTGTTTTTGTTTTATTAATACAAGATTTACATTTTAATTTTCCAAAAGTATTATAAACTTTTGTATTATTTCCACATTTACTACAAATTTTCATTATTTATCTCCAAATAAGTTATAAGCATCTTCCATAAGTTCTAGTTCTCTGTTTATTTTATGTAAGATTGATTGTTCAGTTCCATACTTTTCTATAAATAGATTTTTACCTAAATGAATTGAGTCTTTACCAGTTCTATGATGTGTCGGACACAAAGGTATTGTTTGTTGATGATCTGGTCTTAAAGATAATCCAGTATGTGATCTTATATGATGAATTTCTGATGGCATACCACAACAGAAACAACCCATCTGGGTAATCTTATCTAATCTATCTTTATCTACTTTTTTTACCATTGTTAAACAAATCTTCCATAATAATTTTTTTTTCTACAACTACTAATGTATCATTTCTATTTCCACCATGACAGACTATTAATATTTCAACAATTTCCATGTTATTTTTTTTTCCTAAACCACAAGTATTCCAACCAAAAGAAATACAATGTTGATTTTTTTTAAGTAATTCTGATATTTTTTTTTTAACTTTAGGAAAACCCCCTGTGGGATTTTCTTTTGATTTAAATTTAAGACCAATATTATTATAACTTCTTGCCACTTGTGTTAATGAATATGGAAGGTCAAATAATGCTCCATTTATATTCCATTTTTTTAAATTAAGAAATTCTAAAGCTTCAAGATTATATTGAGCAAATTTATTGTTAGGATTTAAATCATTTTTATACTCTGCTGGAGAGTTATATCCACAAAAAGGGTCAATCCATCCTTGTCCAACATTATATTTAATTAACAATTCTTTAATTGGTTTTATTTTAAATGTCCATTTATTAGGCATAGCCCACTCTCTTTTAATTATAGTCATTTTACTCTCCATACTGTCGCTTGTTTGCCATATTTACTTTCTCGTCTTGTACCACTATCTTCTACCAGATTTAAAACTTGTAGTTCTCGGACTCTAGCACATACACTTGATAAAGGTATTTCTAGTTCATCTGATATTTCATAATTAGTTAATGCATTTATTTTTATAAGATCATAGACTTGTTCTCTTTTAGTCTTAATCTTTGGCTTGATTGTGGCTAGTGCGTCTTGACTTGTTTTTGTATAATTTGCTGACTCGTAATCAGTATCAAATATATCTAATTGTTTTTGCATCTCTTTTTTTTCTCTCTGTTAGGTGCTGGGTTCGGAGAGAGAAGCCAAACCCAACACAATTAAAAGTATGATATGAAAATAATAAATACTTTTTGTCATCTCTGACATCTCTCTTATAACTTAAATATTTATTTTTCATAACTAAAATTGATTCGTTTCTATAAAATTGATTTGCTAATTTCAATAAAATTATAAAGAAAGTTGTAAATTAACTGAAAAAAGGTCAAAAAAGCTATATTTTATGCGATAAATTAACTATTGCACTTTACAACCCATTTGATAGATTATTTGTATGTTAAATAAATTAACTAACAACAAACAAGGAGAGAGAATGAAAACAAAAAAAATAGCAAAAGGTTATTATCAAATAACAATCAATAATGATGTTTACACAGTTGAACAGAATTTTGATCTTTTTGATAATGGTTGGCAATTAGAAATAGATAATGAAATTATTGATACTTGTTCAACTTTAAGTGAAGCTAAATCAGTAATTAAAATGATACAGGAGAGAGCATAATGAAAAAAGAAAACTTTAAGGTCGGAGATTTTATACAAATTGACCGAGATCAATGGAGTGAATACCCTCAATATGTAAGTGGAACTTTTGGGGTAATTGCTAAAATTGGAAACAAGTATGCTAAAGTTATGAGTTTTGCTAGATCAGGTTTAGTAAATGTTGAGTTCAATCATTTACATTTAGCAGATAAAAATAAATTAGATGAGGTAGAAACAAAAATTTTAAACTGGAAATTAGCTGATCTTAAAATAGAGGCGAGAGCATAATGAGAACAAAAAAAATACAAAATGGTGAGTACGAAATAGAGATCAACAATAATGTTTATTATGTTTTTAAAAAAAATTTAGCTGATGAACATTTTGGAGATTGGAATATTAGAAAATGTTATTCTAGTCCAATTTCTTCTGAACATATTGATATATGTGTTTCTTTTAAAGAAGCTAAACAAGTAATACAAATGATTGAGGAGAGAGCATAATGAGAATACCAGCTAACTCAACTTTTACTAAAGAAATATCAAAACAATTTAAACAGATTTTTCACCGAGATATGACTCTTGGTGGATTACAAGATTTACAGGAACAGTTAAATTTAATTGATTCTGTAGATACTCATTTGGTTAATCAAGTGAGTAAATTAAATAAAGGTAACGAACATGAACCCAAAAAAAATGTTTCGCCTACAAGAGCAGTTAGACAAGAGTACACACAAGGAAAAGGTGCTATTGGAAAAATTGTTCCATTTGAAACAAAAGAAAAAGGATTTGGCTTTTAGACTTCATCAAGTGAAGTACCATCAACCAGTTCTTTAAAGAGAGGATAAAGATATGAAAAAAACAATACTAACACTAGGGCTAGTCTGCACTCTACTTAATGCTTGTGCTTATAAACCCATAGTAGATACTGCTGGAAGATCAGGAACATTTGACTCTGACCAAGCAAAAGAAATAACCAACGATACCCAACATTGTAAAACTATTGCTAAAGACAATACTAACTTTATTAGCAATATTACTTTCTGGGCATTAAATCAAAATATGGACACAAAGTATGAGTCTATTATGAGAAAATGTTTAACAAAGAGAGGTCATAGTGTGCTTAATTAAAATAGAAAAAAATATACCATATACTAAAGACCCAAGAGTACGAAATAAATATCACAATCCTCTTTACTTATTAGCAAAAAAAATGGAAGTAGGAGATAGTGTTAAAATTAATTTTCCTGAACATACAAATGAAAATGAACATCGTTCAGATATTTGGAACAAACACAAAAATTTAAAAAGATATTTACTAGAATTATATGGCAAAGGTAGTGTTGTTATAAGAGATTGTAGTAATATTGGAGAAAAAGGTGGTTATAGAGTTTGGAGAATAAAATAATGCCTAAACCATCAACAAGAAATAAAATTTTAGCTTATCAATGTGCTAAATGTTTTACCACCGATGCTTTAAAACTAGCTTGGTTCTATGGTAGCCAATCAGTATTCAGCGATTGTCTATTATGCAACAAATGTTTTAAAGAATCATTTAATCAATTAACACAGACCCAAAAAGAAGAATGGAGTTTTTATGATAAAAATAAATAAAAGAACAAACACAAATATAGAAGAAATAAATCTATCTATACCTGCACTTATTTCACAATGGGATGTAAGTGAATCAGATAATAGAAGTTTATTTAATCAAATAGTAGGATTACAAATTAGAAAAATAAGATTAATGCGTAAAAAAACACAAACTAAACTAGCAAAAAAAATTTCTGTAACATTTCAACAAATACAAAAATATGAAAAAGGTTTAAATGCTTGTTCATATATGAATTTAAAAATGATTGCAGAATATCTTAATGTTAGTATTGATTACTTTACCAAACCTATAGATGATTTAAACTTAAAACTATTAACTAAAAGGAGAGATAATGGCTACTATAATAACAGAGCATGGACACCAGATAGAGTTTAATCAAGAAAAACACGTTTATATCCATAACGATCAGTATGTTGTGGGTATGAGTACAATTCTTGGTAAGTTAGCAAGTCCGATGTTAGAAAATTGGAAAATTGCTAATCTAGTTAATGCAATTAAACAAGAAATGGAAAGACAAGGTATTTCTATTGATAAGATAGAAACCATTGTAACCAACGCAAAATCTAATGCAAAAAAACAAGGAGATAATATTTTAAATATTGGCTCTATGGTGCATAAATTTTGTGAGATGTGGTTAAAGGGTGAAAAATTTACTGAACCTGATGACCCAATTATAAAAGGTTGTTTTGAAAAATTTAAAAGATTTTGGACAAAAAATAAACTTAAAGTTATTGAGTCTGAAAAAATACTTTACTCTGAAAGAGGGTATTGTGGAACTTTAGATTTAGTGGCTAAAGATTCAGAAAATAATCTATGGCTAATAGATATAAAAACTTCTAAAGGAGTGTTTATAAACATGGTTCATCAGTTGCATGGGTATAAATTAGCATACGAAGAACAAACTGGTAAAAAAATAAATAAAATGTATTTAGTTAGACTACCTAAAGATAGTGGAGATTTTGAAGCTAGACACATTTTATATAAAAAGGAACACTTGAAAGCATTTCTTGGATTATTAAGTTGTCATAAATCCGAGTTAATGTTTAACGAGCAAGTACGAAAATACAATCAACTAAAACGAGGAAAAAATGCAACAAAAAAATAAATTTGATATGCCTTTTTGTGGTTTAACTAAAAAATTAAAACCAACAGGTAATCAAAGTCCAAAATATGAATATAGTGGAGATTCAAGTGCAGTTAAATATACTTGTAGTTTGACAAAAAGAAAATACACTTTATCACAAATTACTGAATGGTTTATGACACCTGAAGTTCAAAAATATCATAATGCTGGATATAAGTTAAAAGAAATGGCAAAGACAGAGGAAATACAAAATCCTCATAAATACGATAAAGGAACTATACAATTAGTTTATACTATTGCTATGGTTAAACCATATAAGCCACAACCAAACATAGATGGTATGAAACCTATTGGTCAATCTATACCACAATATACAGAACAACCAATGACACAAGCTCAACCATCAGCACCAGATCATGCAGTACCAGTACAGAATATAAATGATATGGATGATGAGATACCATTTTAATTATGATAAATAAAGTTAGTGATACTCATTATAAACTTGTTAGCGAGATTTTTGAATTAAAAAAAAATTTCGCTATCAAGCAAGAAGAACTACAAGCGATGTATATGGAACATAAAGGATTAAGTAAAAAGGTAGATTCTTTAAAAAAAGAAAACCATAGTCTTAAACAACAAATAAAACAATTAGAAAAAGAAGCAGAGGAGATGTTGCAATATCCATGATAATATTTGGAATACCAATACATAGAAAATATATAAAAATAATTGTAGTTATGTTATGTTTATTTATATCTTTGTTATTAACTTCTTGTGATAAATTAGAGTTTAACCCAACAACAACCACACTAAAATATATGTTAAAGGAGAAACAATGAATTTAAGTGAACAATTATATAAAAAATTAGAAGAAGCATCAAACGAATGGTCAGAGTGGCAAAAAAAAGTAATTATTTTAGAAGAAGGAAAAAAAGGAGTTTTCAGTAAATGTGTTATTAAACATAAAAAATTAGTTAAAACTATGTCTGAAGCTGAACATGAAGCTCGAATAGACCCTGAATATAAAAAAATTGTAGAACAATATGCTGAAGCTGAAGAACAGCTTACCAAAAAAAGATTTCATTATAACAACATAGATAGATATGTTAGTTTAAAACAATCAGAGTTAAAAAGAGATTTAGCTTTGAATAATAAGGTTTAAAAAATTCTGCTAACGAAAATAGGGTCAACCTCCTTATATTTATCAGTTAGTAGATAAAGTCATTAGCGAGAGTTGGTGATTTGCTAGGGTGGTTTTATTGCTCTCTTTTTGTTAGTACCACCCTAGTTTAAAGTAATATCAAAATATTTTAAATCTGTTTTTTCGTTTATTCCTGTATAAGAATATTCATAATTAATTAAATCAACATCATGTCTTTTTTTAATTTGTGCAATCATGTCATTAACTTTTGGAAAGTTTGGGAAAATATCTATAAATCTAAAATTAACATAACTACCTAAAGAGTTGTTGTGTGTTTCTAATTGTAGTTCTAAATCTGTTATTACTGCATCAACTTTTATTTTGTCCATTTGGACATAATACTACTTTTTTTTAAATGCTGAAACACCTTTAATACCTAACACAGAAGAATAACCACCAATAATTAGACCTTGTAACCAAAAAGGAAAACGATCTATTTGATCAAAAAAAGCATCTAACTTGGCAATAATTTCTGGGTCTTCACTAAAAATTCCATAAGCACACACTAACAGAGGAATTGAAATTAATACCAATACAATTTCGTCTTTCCAATCGTTTGCTTGATGTTCTTTAATGGTTTTGACCATTTCGATCTCACCATCAATAACTCTTTGCATTTGTTTTTTTTCTGCAACAGATTCTAATATCTTTGTTTCTTTTTTATTTTTATATATTTCTGCACCTGTTTTAAATCCAAATTTTAAAAGTCCTAACCACATATTATAAATAATTATTTGTTAAAAATATTAATGTTGTCCAGTATATCATAAGAATTGAGTAAATTAAATAAGTGAAGTTCATTAACTCCTAATATTCCTTATTTTTTATTTTTCAACAATTCTTTACCAAGTTCTGCATAGTGAATTATTTTATTATATTTCTGTTCTAAACTTTCTCCTTGTTTATTTCTCACAGCATATTTCACTATATTTCCATCTACAAAATTAAGATTATTGGCTAAAATGAATTTTAAAGGGCTTATAGTTAGTTTATAATGATCTCCTCCTATTTGTTTGTCAGTAGCTTTCTTTGTGGCTCTCTGTGGCTTTAAACTATACAATTTTACCTATCCATTCTCCTTTATTGTTTAAAATCATAGGATATAACATAGGTTGTCCATTTATAATTGCACCAGTACCTATTACAAATCTTAAACGAAAATTTTTTGAGTAACCAAAAGCAAGACTCGATTGTTTCGTTAAACAACCACATTGTAAAGACCACACCAAATTATCAGGATTGCTAAAATATTGTATATTGAACTTCGAGTGGAAGTGGAATTGGCAAACATTTTTTCCATATTGCATGGCTAATTTAAGACCATCTGCTGCCATTCCATGAGTAAAATAACATTCTGAACCATCACTTAATTTTAAGTTCAAATCTTCCACCCATTTCCAATCATTATCTACTTCTAAAAAATCATTATATGATCTTAAATAAGCTCTTGGCATACCATGTTTTAATGCTTTTCTGTAAATTAATGATGAATGATTAGAGTGTAATAGAATCATTTTAGGAAATATCTTTTTTAGTTCCCATATATATTTTTTAGATTGTCTTAATTCATCTCCAGCACTAGGTAAATCTGGGTCGCTATCGTGAAATGATAATGCGTGTTTATCTAACTCATCTCCACCATTTACAATTAAATCAGGATTAATTTTTTTTTTTAATGCTTTTAAAAAATCAAATGCTTGTGGGTGATGGTAAGGTATATGTAAGTCAGATATGCAAAGAATAGATTTATAAATCATACAAGCATAACTTGTACCTTATTTTGATAATAATGTAAATATTACATAACCCATAGCACTAATCAATGAGCCAGTACAAATTAATAAAATTTTTTCTAATCGTTTAACTCTATCTTCTATTCCATGAATTTTATTGTGGGTTAGCTTTTGCATTATACGACAAAGTTTTTCGTGTGATTCTATTTTTTGTAATGCGTTTTGTTTTGGCATTATTTTCTCTTTTTTCTTAAATCTGTATCGTGTTTTCTTGAACCACGCAGAAATGAATTTACTCTACCCATAGACCAAGAAGCCATAGATGTTTTTGGTCTTGAACCAGAAGAAAGAAAAGCACCTTGTCCTCTACGATATACTTTTTTTAATGTACCTAATGTAATGTTTTTTCTATTTTTTGCTTTATTTCTTAAAATAGTAATTACTCTAGCAGATAAAGGTTTTCTTCTAATAGCCATTATTTATACCTCGCAACAAACATTGATCTTGGTATTCTTTGACCTCTTTTGTAAGCATCTGACATAGCTTTAATAAGACTTGCTCTAGCTGATCTTTTACCACCTTTCAATCCTGATAGGTATTTTTTAGGTAAATCAGTTGCTTTATCTTTTGGTGCTTTTCTTCTTTTTCTTTTTTTTGACATTTCTTCTTCTTCTTCTCATTGGTCTTTTGTTTATCATTTCAGCCAATGTTGATGTTGTTGTAAATCCACTCATTTTCCTACACTTCTCATAGCCCTAGTATGTGCAGTTTGGAAAGTAGCACCATTTTTCATGGATCTTGCCATTGATCTCATGTGTTTTAAACTATGATGCCTTGCGTGAGCTTTCATAGTTTTTTGTTGTCTTGGTTTAAGACCTTTAATAATTCCTGTAATTGATGCTACTTTGACCATTATCTTTTCTTTTTACCTTTTTTCTTCTTCTTCTTTTTTTTCTTCATTCCATGTCCTGTATGATAAGGCATTATTTCCTCGCTTTCTTTTTAGTTTTTTTTTGTTTCTTTAATATAGCTTTTTGTAAAGCCATTGGTAGTTTTTTTTGTTTTTTTGTTAGTGCCATCTTTTCTCCTAGTTTTGTAATTTACCACCTGACCATTTGGCATCAGGTAATCCATTTTTATATTCTCCACCTGAATATGTCAAAACTTGTTTTCTATTTGAATCTTCTTTATATGAACAATGTATCCAACCACTATTGGGTTCTCCATCTTTCCAAAACTCTAATATAAGTTGGTCAAAATTACAGTTATTTTGAATCCATAAAGCTACTTGCAAATTAGATATACCAGCTATTTCAAAGTCTGCTGCTTCTCCAAGACAATGCTGTGACGTGGATTTGCTACCTATTGCTTCTGATAATTCTGGACTTCTATATCCTGATGTGATTGTAACAGGTTTATCAAACTTTGCTCGTACAGGTTCTAATACTTCATAACAAAGATCGCCTAAATTTTTAATTTCACCAGCACCAGCTTTATTTTTAATATTTTTTCTTGTAGCTGTTTGAGATTTTTCCATTTCCTCTAATGTAAAATGTTTTGAAAGTTGCATAGTTTATACCATAGTTAAACGAGTGAGTATGTGGTGTGTGGTGATACCCACTCGCAATAGGTTTATATCATTTTATATTTATAATATCAATGTAACATTAATAATTATTTCCATTTAGAACCATATATAAAAATAGTAAATGTTTTTCTTTCACCAGAAATTATAGGTGTAACACAATGATTTATATAAGGTTTAAACATTAAAACAGAACCTGAATTTTTAAATTTATCTACAGTATAAATTTCATGGTTAAATAATTTAAAATCCCCACCAGTATATTTTTTTTCAGATAAGTTAATTAATACTGTAAATTTTAAATCGTATCTTACATCATCAGAGCCATCAGTATGCCATTTATATTCAGAATTTTTTGTTGATGAATAAATATTATAATTTCCATAATCATGTAATTCAAAATTAGTATGTATATCATATTGAAAATTTTTATCATTACAAAACCGAACATTCTCCATAACAGGTTTTATAAATTTACTTATATTAGATAACTTAACAATATGAGTATCTACATTTTTTAAAATTTCTTTCTTACTATTGGTTGCAGTATTTTCAATATTTTCTTGTGCAATAATATTTTTATTTATTTCTTTGTTAAATTGTTTTACTTCTTTTTTATTAAAAAAATTTTCCCAAAACCAATAATCATATTTCCGATAATCTTTTTTATCTAATCTATTCATATTATAATATTAATTCTGTTAATTTATTATTCGTTCCTAATTTACCTTTATAAAAAGTATTAAATGCTAAACTTGTTCTAGTATTTAAACCTTTTTTAGTATCTACTTGATGAACAGTTGATGATGGAAACATTAGTAATTGCCCTGTTTGTAAAGGAAACCACCAAGTTTCAGAATTCCAAATATTGTATTCTTTAATTTCAGGTTTTATTTGATTATAGTTTTTAGGATTTGTAAATTTAATTTTATCATTTTGTTCATCGCAATTAAAATATAACACTCCTGAAATTATGGAATTTGGGTGTGAGTGAATATGATGATATTTATTTTCTTCTGTATAATTTAACCAAGATTGAGTTATGTAAAGTTTTAAATCTTTATTTGGACATATAACAGTTTGTAAATAATAATCGCAACATTGTTGTAAAAATATCTTAATATTTTTTAATTGTGGTTTATTTAAAATATAATTATTGTTACTAACAGAATTACCTACATTATTATGACTATAATTTTTTTGACTTTCTACAAAATCTAGTTCTTTTTTTGTAAATTGTCTATCTATATGTGTCATATAAATAGGAATTGGAAATAAACTGTTAATTACTGGTTCTCTCATTTTTTCTTAAATCCTAGATTACCAGATATTGTTTTTTGTTTTGATGATTTTAATACCATATGTTCTAAAAAACTTGGAAAGATAATTATTTGTCCATTCTTACATTGTGGTATAAATTTTTCTTCAAACATATGAGAAATATTTTTATATAGTAATAAGTAATTTTTAATAGGATTTAGAAATACAGTTCTACTTTCTTTAACATCTTTATAGATAATAAATGAAAAATCTGATTCTGGGTGGATATGTGGTTCTTGATAATCTTTATTAATATAATGATTTTCCCAAATGTTATAAAGTTTTAATTCAAAAGGATATTTAATTTTTTCTTCTAAAATATAAACAATGGTTTCCATTAAATATTTAATAGATTCTTTTTCCATTTTTGTTACATTACTAAAAGATTCTCTATAAGAAGAAGAAGTTTCTGAAAGCCATGTTTTTTTAAAATTTTGATTTTTTAAATTAATTTTGTCAATATTAATATTTCCTATAAAAACAGGAATTTTAAATAATTCAAGAAACATAAAAAAATTTATACACCACTTATTTTAATAATTGATATTGTTTTAGTTCCCAAGTTAAATTTGATTCGTTCCATTCATAAAAAAAACCATCATTTATTTGTTCTACACTCAATTCTGGTTTTTGTGTTGGTGCTTCCCATTGACAAGTTGTTTCATTTAATGTCCAAGAGTTAAAAGGTTTTGGTGGAATAAAAGCATTTCTTGTTTCATTATATACATAACCTATTCCAGCAAAATTTTTTCTAAATGGTGTTCCATTTAATCTGTGAATTCCAGCTCTTGTATTATAAGATGTTTGTTTCCAAATATCGCTTGTTCCATAAAGTTTATTTAAAAAATTCATACCAGCTTGTTCTGTTTTTGCAACATCATTTGATACAACAACCACTTGTTCAACTATATTGTTATCTCCTATTTTTGCAAAATGTGCCATAATAATTTCCTATGCAGTATAACTTCCACTTCCTGTAAATTGAATAATTGTGTCTGACCCAGATGTGGTAACAGTTGGACTTCCTGTTGTTGTTCCTGAAAAATTTGCAGTTGGTACTCTTAAAATAACTACACCAGAGCCACCTGTTCCAGCATTAGTACCACTAGGTGCTTGACCACCTCCACCACCACCTGTATTAACTGTTCCATTATTTACAGTTGATGTATTACCTTGAATTCCACCTTGACCACCACCACCTGTACCTCCGGGATCGCCATAAAAACCACCACCTCCTCCTCCACCTCTTGCAATAGAAGAACCTGTTATAGAAGAAGATAAACCATCTCCACCATGTGCATTACCATCAGTATTTCCAGCTTCACCAGCACCACCACCACCTCCTCCAACTTGCTCTATACCAGCTTGTCCTGTGTGACCAGCACCTGCTGCACCAGCAAAACCTTGATTGGAAGTACCAGAGCCACCAGATGCACCAGCATCTCCTTGACCTCCTCCACCTGAACCTCCACTTCTGCCAGTTTGATTTCCACTTCCAGCAGTTCCACCTCCACCACCACCAGCAGATGTAATTGTTGTAATTTCAGACCCAGCAAGTGAACTATCACTACCAGATGGCGCGCCACCAGGGTCGTTTGGACTTGTATCTCCAACACCACCAGCACCTATTGTAATTGTATAAGTTTCTCCACCAACTAATGTGATTGAAGATTCAGACGAACCACCTCCACCAGAAGTTTCTGAATTAAAAGAATTTCTATAACCACCAGCACCTCCTCCTCCTCCTCGATCTCGACCTGCACCACCCCCACCAGCAATAACTAAAAAATCTGCTGAATAAGGTTCAATAGGTGCAGCACCACCAGCACCAAATCCTATAACTCTATATCCAAACATTTTTAAAACCTTTAAGCATCGTTAGCTGCGTCAGTAGTAAAAAATAATTTAACTCCTAATACTCTTGCATCAGCAGTAAATGTATCTCCACCAGCATTTGCATCTCTAAATAATTGAAAATAAGTTAATTGATCTACTGCTGGAGAACCAGCAATAGTGACAGCACCACTTTCAGCACTTACTTGTTGATCTTCTACTGTTCCTATACCAGCATCTGTAACAGTAACTGCAGTTCCAAAAGCAACATCAATAGTATCATTATCTCCACAAGAAACACCTTGTAATCCAAAAATACAATCTCCTGTATTTGTAGAAGCTGGAGTCCAATAAACTTGATATGTTATTGTTCCTTCATTCCAAGATTTAGGAAATGCTACTGAAAATTGTGCAAATTGATCTGTGTCTTTATCAAAATCTAAAACTTTCATATCTGGTCTAGTTGCTGTTGTTTCAACTTGTTGTGCATCTGCTGGATTAGTTGTTGAACCATACATTGCTGATGCTGGAATCCATATAGTTTCTTTACCAGCAACTTTTACTGCTGAACCTCCAGCTTGAACAACACCATTCCCATTTGGTGCTATATTAATATTACCATCTGCACCATCAGTAATTGTAATAGTTCCTGAATTTGTACCAGCATTTGTATCTAAAACTAAATCGTGAGTTCCTTTAGTTGTTAAAGTAGCAGAAGCTGCACCAGTACCTATAACTATTTCTCCTGTACCTTTTGGTTTTAAATCTATTCCAATATTTGAATCTCCACCTGTTCCCTCTAATATTGGATTACTACCAGAAGCATTATTAGTAATATCAAATTGATTTACTGCTGAACCTGTTTTTTGAAAAATAATAAGTTCGTTACCATCATCATCTAATATTCCATGTGCATCATCTATTTTAATATTAGCAGAATTAGTATCTAAATCTCCACCTAGTTGAGGAGAAGTATCATTAACTATGTCAAAAGTTACAGAAGAATCAGTAAAATCAACTGTATTTGCAGAAGTATTAACTGTTGCAAAAGTAATATCATCTGTACCATCAAAAAATTTAATAGTTAAACTGTTTGAACCTGAATTTGTAGTATCAAGCCACATTGTTCCAATAGCTGCACCACTTGGTCTTGAAGTTCCAGAGTGCATAGTATTTAATGCAGAAAGTGCATTGTTTAAATCTGTCCTAAAACTAGGAAAAGATTGGTTAGCAATATTCATGTCATGTTGTGCCATAATTTATTATACTCCTTTTAAAATCCTTTTGCAATAAAATCAAAATTTCTTGAAACATTTGTGCCACTTGAATTTTTAAATAAAACATCAAAACTATTAACAGTTTTGTTGGAAACTGTAAAGAAATCTCCTGTTGCCATATTTTCTCCTGTTATACCAACTGCATAAGCTGTGGTTTTAAATGGTGTTGTAAATGAAACAGTTTTTGTAGAAGTACCTGAAGTAATATCATTACCACTAAATATTCTATCTTGCATATCTATTGTTACAGTAACTTCTGAAACAACAGGTGTGGAAGCATTATCTCTTGAAATTAAAACAACTCTAAATTTAAAATATCTAGCAGTATATTCTCCAATTACAAATGTTCTAAAATCAGTATATGTTGAGTTATCATCTGAAGTTGCAATCTCAATATGTGCATTACAATTAGCAGCTACATCTCCATCAAAATTTGAACTAGCAGAATCAAAATTTCCACTTCTATTATCAAATAAATCGTCAGGATTATCTGATGTTTGAGTTAAAGATGCAGTAATTCTTGCAGTATGTTTTGCACCAATATCTATCACATTTGCAAATTCATAATTACCAGATGATTGAAAATCTGCATTAGCAACACCAGAGTCAAAAAATCTAGTTGTTTCATCATCAAAATCTCCACTAGCTGCATCAAATAATTCTGAAGAATCTAACTCAATGGCATTATCACTTATTACAGTATTTGTATTAGTTCCAGCAAATGTAGGGTGTTCTGATTGTGTTGTAATATTATTAAAATTAGTAGCACTTGTAACATTAGATATAATTGCTGTAGCATTAGAACTAAAGTTACCTAATTTATCTACTGCTTTAATTAAATATGTTCCAGCTCTAGCTGGTACTGATATTGATGTTGCTGGTCTTGACACTTTTTCAACTAATGCAACAGAGTTTTGCCAATCAGCAGTACCATCTGTAGCTTCTGAAAATCTTAAATTATAAAATGCTAAATCTAAATCAGATATTTGTTCCCAACCTAAATGAGCTTCTTGACCTAAAATATTACAAGAAAAATCAGTTACATCTGATGGTGGTTCAATAGCACCTACTATTTTTCTTTGTGCAGATACATAAGTTGATGATACTCCTAATGTATTAACTGCTTTTACTCTTACATCATAAGTTTGTTGGTCTATTACATTAAGAACTCTATGATTTAGTCCTGAACCTTGTGCATAAATAATAAAATTAGAATCTGTACTTAACTTATATTCTACTTGATAAAAGTCTATAAACGAATCAGGAGAAGCACCTATTGCTACATCTAAAGCAACAATTACAGTTCCATCATTATATTCAATTAATGTATCTGATAAAGTTACACTTGCTGGTGGTTGAATAGTAAATGGATTAGGTAAATTAGTTGATGGTGTAGAACTAACTTGTGCTTTTGTAGCCCAAGTATAATGACTAGCTTGATATTCAACAAGAGATAATCCTATGGTAAAATCTTCATTAAATGTTAAACCCATTACTCTAAATGCTTTTGCAGAAAATCCTAATGAACTGTGTGTAATATTAACTATATCTCCTATTGCTAAATCATAAGCATCAAAGCTAACGTTTATACCAAGTGTTAATGCTTCTCTACTTCTTCTTAAAATAACTTCTGCCATCTCTTCAGCTTGGTATGGAGAAGTCAATGTCTTAAATGCAAATCTACCTTCTAATAAAAATCCACCATCAGCAGTTTTCATGGTTGCGTGTCGGTCTGCACTTGTAAGTCCACTATCATCTATTGGTGGAAATTGAACTTCATCTACTTGAAAGTTCCTAGCTGGATTTACAAAACCAACTATAACTCTGTTGTATCTTTCGTTCTTTGTTGGAATAGATAAATTATATCCACCTATAATATCATCTTCTGTTAATGTTATTGCTGCACTTCCTGTTGTTTCAATAATTAATTTATATTTTCCATTTGTATATGGTAAATAACCTCTACAACCTTTTAATAATTCTCTAACATTATCTATAATTTTTTGTGATGTATCTATTGCAGCATTTGTATCAAAAATATTTATATCACTTGCACCTGAATATGGTGTTACTTGTGTTTCACAAACAACTGAAGCATCATAAAAAGATTGTAAGTCTATTTCAGAAATAGCAATACCTTTTCCATATCTTTCATTTGTTAAATAATCTAATAAACACCAAGCTGGATTTGTTTTATAAGCTGCTGTTTGTGCTGCTAAACCAGAATTATAAAATACAACTTTTCTACCTTGTATCTTTGCTTGAACTTTAGGTATTCCAGTAAATGCGTCTTGATTCCATTTAAACCTTAATGCTAAATAACATAAACCAGATAATTTATGATTACTTCCCCAAGACGATAATGTTGATAATAAAGATGATGCTGATTGACCATCTGTTCCAAAGTGAGGTTCTACTCTAATTAAACTTTCTGAATTTTTATAAAAATTACTATCTCCACTTCCTACTTCTACTTCTGTTCCATCTGATAATGTACTAGCCCATGTAACAGCTTTATCATCAACTCTAATTTCTTCTATATCGTTTATCTCTCCTTCTGACATAACAATTGCCATATATAAATAGGTATTATCTGTTCCTGAAGTTTCCATAAAGATTCTAATTCCACCAACTAATCTTTCTCCAAATATAACAGGAATATTTGCGTCATTACTTTGTTTGTTAATTAATAAACCTCGTTCAAAATCATCAAATTCATTTGTACCAAAATCTTCTATTTCAGGAACTTTTGGTCTTAATACCCAAGCTAAAAATAATGTAACACCAAGATTTATTAAAGGATTACCAAAAAAGGGTTTTACTTTATTAAATACACTTGTTGCTGCTTTAAAAAAACTACCAAAACCCATTATGCTCTACCCCATTTAATATCTTGAACTGTTTGAGATGCAAAGTCCATTCCAACATCTGTACTAAAAAATCTTTGTTGAGATGTATTGTTTGTTTTACGACCATTCTTTTTTTCAAAATCTGCCCAATGCGATACGATTGATAAACCAACTGCACTATCTTTTTCTCCCTCTTGTATTTCAAAATTTTCTATTTTACCTCGATATAACAAAAATGGGTCAGCAATTAAACCATTAGAATCATTTAAAAACCCTCTAAATATATCTACATTATCATTAACTACATTTTCATTTAATACTGTTGAGATAAATGTTTGGTCTGCACCTGATAAATTAATATTTACACTTGATTTAGTAATATCTGTTTCTTCTGTATGATTAGATATACCTAGTATAAAATCACTAGCTGCGTATGTAACTGATGAACCTGATACTGATGATGTTAATGGAAATGAACAATCTGTGATATTAACAGGAGTACCAAAACTAATAGTGATAAGGTGTACTGGTCGAATATCATTTGTTGCTAATTCGTTCTTTACTGCTGTTGTCAGACTTCTCGTCATATTCCTCGTAAGTTGTTTGTGTTACACTTTCTGTACCTTTTAACATAGTATAATCAAATTTGCTATTAGGTTTCTTATACTCTTTCAGATCATTAATATTACTATCAATTTCATCTTCATTAACAATAGCTTCGGCAATAAAATCGGCAGTTATCTTGTGAGTTATTTTATATTTTTTCACTATAAAGATTCTTCTACATCAAATTCAAATTGATATAATAAATTTCCATCTTTATCTGCACCAGCTACACCAAATTCTTGAATATCATTTGTTAAATGAACTGTAAAAGGAACATTATCATAAGTAACTGCTGAATCATCTGCAAGTGCTACAAGTAAAGGTGGTTCTATCGTAACTGTTGCTGCATTACTTGAACTTGTTACATCTGATACGACCATATAAACTTTATCGTGTGAAGCAAATTTTAAAAAATCTCCAGCTTTAAATCTACCAGCACCATTTCCAGCAAAAGCATCACAAGCAATAGTCGTATCTCCAACTGCGTGAACTCCATTCACTAAAACAGTTCCAGTTTCATTACCTCTTGCATCTTCTATTTCTGATGGGATTATTGTAAAATTTTCTTTACCTGATCTTTGTTTAACTATAAATGCCATTAAATCTCCATAAACATCTGATCTTTTTCCTGTAATAATACGAACAGAAAATGCAAACCTTTGATTGTCAATTTGTCTTGCAAGTTTTTTACCTGATACAGATTTAGATATAATAGTATTTTGAATAGACTTTATTCCTAAAGTTTCAAACTTTGCAGTTGATATTGGAAAAGCACCAGACATTATATTAGATTTCTACTCCCTCTTTCATTAACTGCGTTGTTAATTATTTGTGTAATAGTTCCTCTGTTTCTTACTAATAGATCGTCAAAACCACTTGCGTCTAAAGTATTTATATTAAAATTAACTGTTGTTTGTCCACCACCAGTTCCTCTTGCAGCTTGTGTTATTTGTCCTGTACTATTTGGAACAAAGACTTCAGCACCTCTTTCTCCAACTACAACTGGTTGTCCTTTTGATACTGCACCACCTTTAGCAAAACCTAAAAAAGATAAACTACTTTTTACAAAACTTAATCCAGCATTTTTTCTTAATTGTTTACCTTGTTCTGTTAAAATTTTAAGTTTTTTCTCTTGTTGCTTAATACTTATTTGTTCTAAAACTCTTTCTACTTGTAATAAAAGTATTCTTTCAATAGTTTTAGATATAATGTTTATTAGTATTTGTTGAGCTAACTGTTTAAATGTTTCGTTTAATTCTTTACCTAATACTATTGATTCTGCAATAGATTTTGAAACACTACTAACACCAGATTTTATCATTCCAACTATTTCTTTTTGTATTTTAAAACTTTCATTAAGTTTTTTAAGTTCTTCTTTAATATTTTCAAATAATGTTTTTTGTTTAACTAAATCAAAATTTACTTCTTTAATAATTTTTTTACCTTTATCTATTTCAACAACAAAAGGAACATCAAAACCTAATAATCTTTGTATATCTTCTATTTGTCTTTTAATAAAATTAGTTGCGTTACCAACTGCTCTTATCGCACCAGCTAAAGCTCTTACTGCAAATACTAAAACTTTACTAATTGCTCTACCTATTGTTTCAAATGCTTCTGCATTATCTTCTATAAATTGATTTAAACTTTTAAATTCTTTTTTAAGTTCATCAAAAAAACCAGCACCAGCAACTCCTCTTTTAAAATTAAATAATTTATCTCCTAGCATTGATAAAGTTCCTGTAAATGTTCCAGCTAAATCTTCAGTAACATTTCCAAACTCTCCACCTTTTCCAAATACTCTTTGAAATGCTTTAACAGTTTCTTCAGCAGATACAGTAGCACCAGCAGAAAAACCTAACATTTGTCTTACACCTCTTTCTCTAAATACATCTGCTGCTGCTATACCACCAGCAAATGATCTTTGTATTTGTTCTGCTGTTTGTTGAAAATCTAATCCTGTTGCTGCTGCTACATTACCTGTAATTTCTAAAATTTTAGCAAGTCTTTCAGAATCTCCAGCTACGATTGCTAAATTACCTGATGCAGCTTGTATTTGTTCTAAAGAAAAAGGAACTTGACTTGCAAAATCTGACATTACTTTAAATGCTTTTGCACCTTCTTCTGTGCTACCAAATAATGCTTTCAATCTAACTTGTAAATCTTCAACACTTCTTCCTGTATTAACAAATGATTTTATTACTAAACCTGTACCTAAACCTACAAAAGCACCTTTTAAACTAAATACAGCATTTTTTAATCTACCTAAACTACTTTGTAATTTATTAAGTGCTTGTTTCGATTTATCTCGTGCTACTATGTCTATATTTAATTTTTGTGCCATTATTTATATTTTCTTGCTTCTGCTAGTTGTTGTTTGGTTTTATACTCATCTTGCTCTTTTTTCAAGTATGCTAACCAAAGATTATAATGGCTAACTGGCATATCAAGAACTTCTTGAATTGTAATGTGAAGTCTGTCTGCGATAACTAAAAGCGACCTGATGTCAGGGTCGCTATTTACTTTTTTTCGGCTTCCTCTAATGATGTATCTAAAAGTATTTTATTGGCTATTGTTGCAATAATATTAGAATCAGCTTTCTTTCTTAATGAAAATTTATCTTCTGGGCTAAATGCTTTAATCATTTCTCCTTTGTCATTCTTAACTTGGAGTTTCATTATAAGCAGATCAACAAGAACAGTTAAGTCTTGAAAGTTATTAGACTTCTTAAAGATTATGTTTTTTTCTTCAAGAGTTAATGGCTCTGAATAAAATATACTCGGTTTACCATGCTCATCTTTCCACTCATTCACTTCAATAGTGATAGTTTTAAGAGTTTCGAAATGAGTCTTTACTCTATCAATAACTGACATAAATTAGGATTATACAGTTCCTATTGTTAATGCACCAGTTCCTTGAAAAGTAACAGTTCTAGAGATAATTGCGTCCATTGAGTTATTTACAGACATACCAGTTACAATTCCTGTTCCAGTAAAACTTCTGTCGCCACTTGAATTACCCTCTGGTAATAAAATAAAAGCGAGTGAAGAACCAGCAGTTAAATTTGTTTGTGGTGTATCAGTTTCGTCAAAGTGCATTTCTAAAGTACCAGAGAATGAAGTTCTACCAGCAACAAAAGATTTAGTTGCATCTGTTAAAGCTGTGTCCTCTACTACATCTCCAGTTGTTTCTAGTGTAAACCCTGTTAGTTCCCCAACACCAGTTCCACCAACTGTTACAACTCCTTCTTTTCCGTGATGTGTTGCCATTTTTTGTCCTTTTTACTTTTTGATTGTTGTTCTTGTTTTTGTTCCTTATAGCCTAAACTTAAAAAATGTTCAAGATTAGATTCATTAATAACTATCTCTGAATTACCTTTATATAATTTAATGTCTTTAGCCATAATGCTTTATATTATTTATCTTCTTCCTCGTCAATATCTTCCTCATCTTCAAATTCTTCATCATCAATATCTTCTTCCCAATCTTGACTATCTTCTTCTTGATTTTCTTTTAATTCTGCTAATAAATCTTTTACTTCTTCACATAACATAGACTCTTTATCGTGTAATTTTTCTATTTGGTCTATTTTTTTTTCTATTCTATTTATAATTTTAGTTGTCATATTATCTCCTATGGTGTACCAGCTTGATACTCATACATACATCTAATAGTCATTCTTATACCACCAACAGGAAATAAACTACCCTCATCAGTTTCTACTTGTACGACTTCTGTATCAAGTGCATTACCAGATCTAGTAATATCAGATTCTAATGCAGTTTCAATAGCTGTAATTAATTCATTTCTTTTAGTATCAATATTAGCTTCTGCACCTTTAACAAATCCTAATACTACAAAATCAATCGTACCATGTCTTGTTCTAGCACCAGTTCCTAATTCCGAATCATCTCTATTTTCTTCAGATGTTTGTACTATTACTGCTGGGTATTGTTGTTCTGATAATTCGTCTAACAAAAAAGGTTGTCTAGTAGCTTTTATAATATCTGGGCTTGATATTGCTGATATAACTGACAATAAATTAGATGCTATGTTTTCTCTTACACTCATATTCTAAACTTTCTTAATTCTTTTTCTACAAATCTGTTGAACTGCTTACTTATAATCTTTTCTGTTCTATTGTTAAAGCCAAAAAATTCTCTTTTAGGGTCATTCAACACTTGATTAAATAATGCTCGTTGAAGCATTTGTGCATTACTAAAACCTAATGATACTTTGTGTTTTCCTGTTTTTTTGCTTGTCAAACTACCTAACATTCTACCAGAATAAAATAAATCTACATTTGTTGATTTACCTTCTCTATTTAATTTTTTTAAATAACCTTGTGAATAAGGTGCAAATGCACCATCTTTAAAATTAATACCTTTTTTGGTTTTAGTTCTGATAATATCTATTAATTGAAATCCAGCTTGTTTAATACCTTTATCAATTATTCTAGGTAATACAGATTGAAACTTTTTAAATTTTTTAGATACTTGTTTTGAATTAGATTTAATCTTTAAATCGAGAGCCATTATCTAGTCAATCTTCTAAATCCATGTAAAGGTTCTCTTTCATTAGCAACAATAGTTCCATCTGCTGTTGCATCATATTCAACACCATCTTCTAATATCATTCTCCATTCGATATTGTATTGACTCATATAATATTCTCCCATTCTTTCAAATCTGTCTTTTTCTGTTTCTGGTCTAAATTTAGTTAATGCTGGTAAATAAAATCTGCCAAGAAATAAATAAACACCAGCACGTTCAAATTGATCTAAATTAACTTTTGTGTTTTCCATTTCAGCAGTATTAAGAACTGTTATATCTGTAAATATATTTGTTTTATATGTCTGCCACCATTCTACTCTTAATGCTCTTAAAATATCATTTGTTGTTTGTGCTAAAAAGTTTGTAGTTTCAGTAGCTGTTGTAGATATACCAAAATCAAAAGCATCAGGTTGATATTTTAAAACATCTGATGTTGTTATTACATTTGCACCAGTAAAGTTTGCCATATTATAATATCCAAATTAAAACAATAATACCAACAACAACTCCAGCAGTTACTTTAGGATTATCTTTTGCTAGTTCTATATATTTTGTTAAGTTTTTCATTTCTTTTTCCTAATTTTTCTTTTCTTTTTAAGAGGTATCACTTTTGCTTCATTTTCAAAAGTTTTATCTACTTCTTTAATATTTTCTTTTAGATTATTTTCAAGTGGTTTAAAACCTCTCATTTCAAAATGTTTTACATTAGCTTCAAATTGTATTTTTGATCTAACAATAATTTTTTTTCCATTTGTTAATTTTATCATTTCTTCCATAAATTCTCCTTTGTTAGATGTGAGGGTAGTTTTCCACCCTCACAAAGTATCCAATTATTATTGGATTGATGAGTCTGATTCAACTTCACAACCATAAGAGTCATGTAATTCGCCAACTCCATAAACTGCTGTTGCAACAATTTCATCTGCTCTTAAACTCGCATCTCTTTGAGTTTCAATTTTCAAGTCTTGCATCATAGCTAGACCTAAAGCATCTGAATGGAATACTGCACCTTTATAATCTCCAGTTGTTCCCGGATTATTACCAGATGAGTCTGCCATGTTTGATGTTTCATAAACACTAACACCAGCTATTTGACCAGCAAAACCAGTTCTTAATGCTTCATTACCAACACCTTGATTAGGGTTAGCAAATGTATTTGTTAAACCTGATTTTAGATCAAAAGCTACTTGTGGGTGTAATACACAAGCAAGATTATCACTTGGTACTCCAGTTGCTCTTAATTTAGCCACAGCTTGAAAAATCAAAGCTGCTGACATAGCAGTTGATGCTGAACCAACAGTAGTTGAAAAACCACCGAATAGTGCTGTCAAGTCTGTGTCTATTTTTTTTGCAATCGCTTCTCCAAATAATTTACCAATATCTGCTGCAACATTTCTTGGTGCAGAGTTTCTTCCTAAATCAGTAAGAGTAGTCATTATTCCATTTTCTGATGCTGTAATAGTTACAGAAGATGGATTGATTGCTGTGTTAGATAAATCAGATGCTTCTGATACTGCTGCTGCACTTACTGCTGCATAGATCGGAACTTCAACTGACTTTCCTCCACCTGTTATAGCATAGTTTTTTACAAGTGGTCGCATAATCGATCTTTCACTTGCTACGAACAATGCTTCTGCTACGATCTCGGTATATAATTCCTCGAGTGTAGAACTTGTGCTTTCGTTTGCCATTTTATTTGTCCTTTATTATTTATTAGTTAAGTTAATTTGAGTAGGTTTTGAATCTCGTTCTTTGCGATACTCTGCATATTTAGCTCGATCATCTGGCTTACTCATATCTAAATCCTGAATATTAAATGGTTTTACAGTTTTACCTTCAATACTACTCTGGCTTCCTGAACCAGACAAAGACCCTTGTCGGAAATGTGGGTTAGCATCTAAAAACTCCTTAACTCTATCTTCTATCGTTAAAAGTTCTCCTTTAGTGTTATATCGTACATTAGAATTA
>VTLG01009250.1_pt1 | contig 59997 bp, 87 predicted proteins | sample 4694571 | NCBI WGS metagenome assembly VTLG01 (sample SAMN12604809, study PRJNA352737) | marine metagenome | biome: ENVO:00000447; feature: ENVO:00000209|ENVO:00000569|ENVO:01000036; material: ENVO:00002151; isolation source: viral sequences binned using virsorter ...
GCATATTCGAAAAACCTAGCTGTTCCCCTTCTGATTGGGTTGGCTCACGCCATCTTAATTTAGGCATTTCATAGGCAACTTCGTCGTGAGGTAGTGCCCCCTTCAATACAAGATCAGCAAGACCTTCATCTTCCGTATCGAAGTTCCAAGGAATACCCCCCTTATCGAAAAGGAATTTATCCTTTATCTCATGAGCATTTTCCACGGTGATCCCATGACGAGCAAAGGAATCATCAAACCATTCGGCAACATCCAGTGGGTCGAACCCAGCCATCTCTGTGCCTATGTTAGCAAGGTGGAATACCATATGATCATTCTGTGGATCAAAAGCAAAGTCAACAAACTTTTTTACGTTTTCCTCTGCTTCTTCTTCCTTCATGTATGAAGATTTCTTCCTATTAGGTTCCCTCTTGGTTACAAGTGAATATGTGTCACCCTGTATGCGATCTTCTTCATCACCTGTTATACCCTCTCTTTTAGCCCCATAATCCTGAGCCTTCTCAGCAGACCCCCCATAATTCTGACCCAATAGGTTGGCACCAAATACATATATATGTCGTTTAGGGAGTTCTGCTTTGAATATATCTACTAGTACGCTCATATCATCTATAGATTTATTCAGGTTGAATCCTTCAGCATGTTTTGCGATTGCTTGTTGAACCGCATGGACTAACTCCTCTGCGTCAGGCATCATGAAGTTAGTATGATCTTTTACTAAACCTTTAATATATATTTGATCTCCTAGCATTACGCCAGCAGCATGGTCAGTCGGATAATGTAAACCAGCTATGAGTCTATGTAAACCTATAGAGGCTCCTATCTTTTCAAACTCATCAGCGAAATCTGGATATTTATCTCCTAAAGCTTTACCTATAACCCTACCTGCTACAGTATGGGCACTGGGGTAAGACGGAGTATTCGCAGACTCCGAAGTACGTGTAACTAATTCTAAATCTCTCTGTGTAGCAAGCTGCTGAGGTCGAGGTCGATTGAACATATACTTAAACCGCATAGCAATAGAATTTACATCATCTAATAGTATACGTAAGAAATGTTCGTCTACAGGTAAATGGTTAGCTTCTGCATATCGTAAGAAGGGCGCAATTAAATCTTTATCTTCTTCTTCTATATCCCGTACAGTATTTGGGTCTTCAGACAACTTCCGTAACATACGTATGAACTTTAGTTCCATACCTGTTTCTTCTGACGAATTTTTAAATGGTTTAGGTAAAGACAACTCATCAAAGGAAGTTTGTAGGAGCTTTAACCTAGCTGTCATAAGTTTTAGGTCAGCATCTGATGGTTGACCATATTTAAAATCGTCAATATGAAGAATATTACTTCGATTATTGTTTGAGTTTATATATCCTCGTAGTTCTTCTACTGCATCTTCTTTTTTAGCCAGTAAATTAAAAGCAGCTAAATTATTTCTCTGCTGTCTTTCCATAAGGATAAACTGTTTTAAGTCATTAACTTTGGGCATTTGCGAATAAACATCCTTGCAAACCAGTCGTGTCTACTATTATTATACTATGAATTAACAGGAATCTGCGTCTAACTTGGCCCTGCTGCGGCAGGAGCGGAAGCAATAGAAACTTCTACGTTGTCTTCGTTAGTGAAGTTTTTGTATACAACGCTAGTAGCTATTTGGAATTCCTTAGTCGCAAACCCGTTACCAAGACCAACCTCATTCAAAATTATCTCCAGTGTACCCGCCTTGATTCTGTCTAGAACACAGGCTCCACCCTTCGTGTAAAGGTTATTTAGGATTAGTCTATCAACCTTTCCGTTTACGTTTGTAGTCGCTGCTGTGATTTTCACTTGGTCATAGTAGCCACCACTTGTGTACATATCCGCTGCTCTGTTACCACCGGAAATCCCACGATCTCTTGGTGTACCCGCAGTTGCAGAGATTGATTGCCCGTCTGAAGCATTGTCCTTGACTATAAGATTATGTGCAGTAATATTAGTTAACAGCAGTGAGTCGCACCTCCACTTCTCCACCGTCATATGTCCTACTTCAAGGAACGTTTCCGCAAAAGCAGGATCGGAAACCGCTGGTAACCCACCTACGATTACAGGCTTAGTTTCACCTGATGGCAAAGCAGAGTTAGCATATGCAGTACCTACAGTAATATCTGATATTTCAACTAACCCAATAGGAGTTGTACCTAAGTCTAGGCGCAACGTATTAAATTCTTTAGCACTAAATATGGGAGAGTCTAACGGAGCATTGTAAACACCGGGGTCACCTGCTGCGAAAGACGGTGGCTTCATAGCTTCGTTTGCCACAACACCAGTAGTAGCAGTAGTACCTACAGCTATTAGACCAATTGCATACTGTGGTGAGAATCCCAGCTTCAATAGTAAACTGTATGGAGATTTTATAATCTGGAATGTACGCTTCCACTTAGCGGACTCTGCCTCTAGGTAGTCTATCTTCTCCAATACCCAGTCACGCCACTTCTTTGATTTGTGGTATAGCTTGACTGGTGAACGGAAAACCATACCCGGAGCCGCAACAATACCGTAACATATTTGACGAAGTACCCACATAATTTTTCGGGGAGTCCATAGAATAATAGTACCTGTCTTTCGCATAACCTTATTCTTAAAAGGGAGAAGTGTTAAATCTTTTAGGGCTTTAAAGAAGTTAGCAGCTTGAAAACTAGGTAATTTGAATTTGGGTATGAAGTTACGCATTAAAATAATCCTTTTCCAATGAGTATTATAGTTCCTCATGATTTATTATACTCATAATAGCAGCTAACAATAGGCTATTTTAAACATATACTTACCTTAATGCCTTAATGTTTGTTACACTTAATATTAACTAGCTATTAATAATAAGTAATCAAGCACTTACGGAATTCGTAACTATAATAGATTAGGAAACCTTACGGTGGGTTTCGTTAGGCTAGGAGATGACTATCATGCGTCTACCATTATTATCAGCAGTTACTCGTTGGATTAGTAGAGAATATTATCTTGGTAATCGGGATGAGTATATTAAATATGCTAAAATGCGGTAAGAGTTGACAAGCCTGAATAAGCCGTGCTACTATTGTGGTACGGCTTTTTCATAGGAGGATATACATGGCAAGTCAAAGAGAATGGGAATCAGTGGTGTGGCACTTTTTAGGTGACCACTTACGAAACACTGACAATGAGTACATAAAAGAATGGATATATGACTTCAATCCAAGTACTAAAACCCAAGAGGAGAGATGGGACAGTGCAGTAAGTAAGGTTTATTACCAGATTCAAAAATTTGCTGGTGAAAATGCTCGCTGCGACATGGAGGATTGTAGAGGATATCATTATGGGTCGTAAGACATGGACAAGATGTGCATGTGGTAAGAAGCTACATGTTAAGAAAAAGGTTACGGTATGTTACGAATGTTCAAACAAAGCCCGGAAAGAAGCAAAGAAAACATGAATGAAGCTGACCCAAAGCATTACAACGATTTACCTATGGAACCTTGGGACTTTATCCAACAAAATAAGCTTGACTTCTTTGAGGGTAATGTAGTAAAATATATATGTAGGTGGCGGAACAAGGGCGGAGTAACCGATCTTCGTAAAGCTATTACCTACATAGAGAAAATCATAGAAGGAGAAAATAGTAATGAATGATTTTATGTATAGGTTTTTCAACTCACCGTGGATTACAACTAATCGCTCACCATTAGAACGAACACCACAGATGGATATCGTGGAACGAGGTTCAGGTTACGAGATAGCTGTAGCTGCTCCCGGTGCTAACAAAGACATCAATGTTAGTGTTGAAGACAATACTCTTAATATAGAAATCGCTCGTGATACAGCAGAGAAAGATACTGATGCTTCTGATAGGGCACAAATCATATCTTCACACAAAGGGATACAGGATTACTCTTTCAACCGAAAGATTTCCCTTGAGAAGGCTAGTATCGAGACCGATAAGATAACTTCTAGTTATAAGAATGGTATATTAACTATAACACTACCTAAATCCGCGGTAGCACAACCTAAAAAAATAGATGTGAAAGTTGAGTAAATATGCCTTCTAACCCCTTTCGGCTCCTACAAGAATACCTGCCTATCTTCATATTGTTATTCGGAGCGGTCTCCGCTGAAGTTGGCATGGAATCGGAAATAGCTACGATGGCGATACTAGGATTCGCATGTGTTTTTGTAGGGGCTATAGGGTTTGCTAGAATGGTGTGGGACAAGGTGAAAAAATGAGCCATATAACAGCGTACAATACACAAGCAGCCCGTTCAGAGGTAGCAGAGGGGGCTTTACTAGCCGACGGGTTTGAAAACGCTCTGATAGGCTATGGCTTCCAGTTCAATTATCCCATTGCGGTATATAGTCGCAAAGCATGTATAGATATTCTTATGGATGATGGTATAATGGACTATGAGGAAGCTACAGAATATTTCGATTTCAATGTAGCGGGGGCATACATGGGAGATAGTACTCCCGTATTTTTAGATGATGAGTTTGATTTTAATGAGTTAGAATAGAGGGTACCCCTATGGATAGAAAATTAAAGACTGCTACTACAACCTTAGGAGTACTTGCAGGATTAGTTGCTCTTGGTGCAACCGTATATGCGGCAAAAAACAAAAAGGAAATTAAACAATCTATAAAGGGTGACATGGAAGACCTAAAGGATCGCTCCGCACTCTTTCTACATAACAGGGTAGGATTCCCTATCTACAACTACATCAAACGGAAGGAAAACATTCCTTTCTAAAGATTGGAGTGTATTATGTCTTATAAAGATGACTTGTTCTATCAGAAGTTCCCACGGGAGTGGCTTTACTTTTTAAAGGAAGAACTGGCTAAGGAGTTCCGTGATTACAAGTCCGGTAAGCTATTAACCGGTTATCTTCCCCCTGTCTCCAAATCCTCCTTCACCGGCAAGATTGCGATGAGGTTCCCGTCCAGACCAGAAGGGATTACCCTAGGCGGCGTAATATACCTTACTCCCCATTACGCAAGGGTACGGAACTTATATAATGCCGCAAGCGGAGCGGAGGCCGCGAAAATTTACGAGTTCGGTATGTACGCACATGAGACATATCATGCCATAGATCAAGAGTTAACCAAGGACTTCCCCCTATTAAAAGGGAGCGGTAAATGGAAATGGTTTATGAAGTATGTACTCAGGCTAGTAAAGACTCCCAATGCATATAAGCATCCCATGGAGAAACCAGCATATAGCTTCCAGAAGCATATGAAGTCATTAGCAGAACAGACACTTAAACCTAAGCCTCCACTTACCATGCATTCCTACCTGAAAACCTAAGCCGATTTTTTTAATTAATTTTTTTAAAAATTTTTTACTCTTACTGGAAGATATTGTATATAAGTCTATCCTCTGGTTATGTAGACAGGTGATCAAATACATCTAAGCCCCCTTTATATAATTTATATATAGAGTATGCATTTTTGAACTGGAGTTTTCACAAAAAGTTACTCAGGTGAGATATATCTACAGCACATATCCCCCCCTCTCTCATATACAGTACCGGGGGTATTCCCAACCAATTTAACAATACATACCATTCATCTCCCTCTCTTCATCTCCTTCATCAAACATACATAGTACATACCTACATAGGGAAGCTCCTCTCTCCGGTTATCAGAACTCCGTCACAAAGAGAGTAAGGAGAGATAACCATATGCTAATCAACGCTACTTCATTCATCGTACTCGCCGCTCGTGATGGGCTTCTAGGCGACGGTTCACGCGAAGCCAACATAGACTTCTTACACTCTATAGGCGAAGAGTGCTCCATCACAGACTGTGAGTGCCACTACGAAGAGGGTGGCTCAAAAGAGGTATTGGAATGCCAGTGCACAAGCTGCGTAGAACCACTAGAGGAAGACTTCCCATGGTAATCCTCTATCTTCCTACCGCTCCCTCTCTTTGGTCATCAGAACTTCGTCTCAAAGGAAGCAAGGAAAGAAAGGACATCCATCATGAAACCTTGCCAACGATGTGGAGGACAGATCATAACGCTATGGGGCGTAGAGCAATGCATTCAATGCAGACGCACACCAAATGCAACAACTCCATCCTTCACAGAGGAAGAAATCCAACGGGAAACCATCGCCTCAAACGCAATCCTGCGAAAAGCTGAATCCAGCAACTGATTCGATCACTGTTCCCGCTTTGGTAATCAGAGCTTCGCTACAAAGAAACTAAGGAAGAAACTTATTCTTTCTATAATCGCTCATTTAGAGCTTAAGGAGCCTTATGGCTATTGCACAAATGTTGATGCTAGAAGCAGTCACCTTCTATGTTGCATCTATAAACAAGACCGAACGATGGGTACGCCAGCAAGTATGGGACAAAGGAATTAAGTCCATAACCGGTCGGGCACTCATTGAAGATGACAATCAGCGTTCTCTCTATCATCAAATCCAATTCTTCGCTAGCGACAAACAAATCGCAGATGCGAAATTGGTAGAGCAAATGGACGGTAGTAGAATCAAAGATTCTGAATGGGGATCACCCTTTGAAATTGCTGATTTTAGGATACGCCCTATTACCTATATGTCACCCGATGGATTAGTTCTAGGCGAACGCCCACGTAGGCTTTTACAGCTTATTTGGGGAGCCGAAGATATTCTCGACGGAATGGATTGGTACAAGCAAGCCCCGTTACAGGGTCAACCTCAGACAAATGAGGAAATAATAAAACCTGCCGCAAATGCGGGAATTCGCAAAATATAGGAGCTATAGCCTAGCGGGGATAAAACCCTGCTAGGCTATTTGCCTTTAACTATGATTACAAACTCTGAACTACTAGACCCGCTTAGTTGCATGTACTGCGTAGAAGCTATCAACTGTAGCCAAACAGTTCAACCTAACCATCTCCACGAGGAAGTGAAAAAGCGGAATCGCAACACAATCCCAACCTGCTCCAAATGTGGGCAACTCCAAATCTATCCATTCGGACAGGATAAAATACCCGCATATCCAATCAGGTATAATAACCATTCAAAAGCTCCAGACGATGCAAAGGATTACATACCAACTGGAGAAGAAGTTCCACACACAAAACGATGTACGAAACACAATATGCGATTTCAAAGAAGAATAGAGGACTTAGCCACATGGCACGAAACAAACTACAGACCATGAAAGTACTAACTGGACGAACTCCAAACGAAGTAATCCTAACTGATGAACTCAAAGACTACCTTGCGATCCGCCCAGAGTGGGTAACCCACAAAAGTCTCCCTAAACGTTTCCTCTCTTGGTTGTCAGAACTCCGTTACAAAAGAAGTAAGAGGTGAATAATGGATTATAAGAAAGAAATGCGTCGTATATACACAGCCTTAGGCATTGAACGAAAAGACCATGCAAAAGGTCACAAACAGGCAAAGAAACTAAAACGCCAAAATCGTAAACAAGGAAGAAACTAATATGGAATCCTATCCTAATCCCACTCCTTTCAGGGGACACCGCAGCCAAGCACACAAAGAACAACTGGAAGCAGTAGCTCATATCCTAAAACGAATAGTTCAATTGGAAAACAAGGACAGCCTTGCAATAGTCCACAACTGTTTCCCATTCGACAAACATCGAAAATGGTCACTATCAGATAACGGTTGTGAACTATGGAAAGCACGAAAACTGTGGTACAAGGAATATCTCCATAATCCAATGTTCTTCAATGTAGAACACTATTCTGACATGGGACAAGGTTTCAATACCCTTGGCATAATCACAACCTTCAACCTTCCTAAAAAGCAATTCGAACAAAGGCAAAGCTATGTACGCTGAAAAGCAACACGCAGAGAAACTCCTCAACTCACCAAGAGGAATACTTATACTATGCCAAGCGTTTCACCACGCAATAAAAGCATTAGAAAATGTAAAACCTGATATACTCCAAGAGAAATCAAACATAAAAGATATGAAACTACTCCGTAAACATATCTTCAATCAATTCCCCGCAGATGCATTCGAACCAATCGAACCTAAGCATCGTGAAGTTCTAATTCGACTACACAAAGGTGGAGACTTCAATGAATCCTGAAGAAGCAAAAGAACTACTAAGAAGAAATGAAGTTAGATTCGAAAACCTAGTCAGAGCTATTGAAAACTATAATATCCACATAGATGTAACATGCCACGACTACATTCCCTCAAAGAATGAAGTATCCATAAGTCACACCCTAACTTCTAGCTGTAATCCAAAGAAGATAGTATTTGCTTACCACAGGAATAAACCCTTGAAAGGAGGTGCCCTATAACTCTTTCCGCTTTGTTTGTCAGAACTCCGTCAATAAGAAAATATGGTTGGAATTTACCAATCATTAGTGAAAGGATTTAGTTATGCCAGCAGGTATTACTAAAGATAGGTATGGAACTAGCTTTGCTATTACTGGAGAACCAGCATGGCACGGTTTAGGAAACAAAATACCACAGGGTGCGAGTACGAGGGAAGTATTGCAAGCAGCAAGACTATCCAATTGGAATGTTAGAACAGTCGTATTCGACGCACTAGCATACGAAGAAGATGATAAGTACCATGAAAATGGAATGGAGATACCTCTCAAAGACGGTAATCGCAGACTTGTCATTAGAACTAATCCCGATACTGGACAACAAGAAGTATTAGGACATGTTACTCATCGGTACGAACCGTACAGTAACGAAGAACTAGCAGCACTAGCTGACTCCATTATGGAATTCGATGACGGAACCTATTGGGACACAGCAGGTGCGATACATGACAACAAGGTTGTATTCCTATCGCTCAAACTAGGAGATGAGATCATCATTGACCCTAGCGGAGCAAATGACAGGATACTCCAAAATGTATTGCTAACATCTGGTCACACAGGACAAATAGCTGTAATAGCTAAGAATGTAGGAACCAGAGTAGTATGTGCAAATACATACGCCATTGCAATGGGTGAAGATACATCTACTTATACATTCCGCCATCTCAGGGGACAAGTAGATCAACAGCATGACATTGCATCAGCACTAGGTCTTACGAGAAACTACTTCAAGACCTTAGAAGAAGTAGCAAACAAGCTCTACGAAACTCCTATGGAAAAAGACGGATTTGTAAAGTACATAGATACTTTATATCCAGAACCTGAAATAAGGGACTTAGGAGTAACTCAAGGCGGTACACTCCGCAAAGATAAGACCCACAGCATGTGGGAGACACGCAAAGATCACCTAGTGGATATTTGGAATGGTACAGGAGAACGAAAAGTAGATACCATCGACAATATCCGAGGAACCGCATGGGCGGGATACAATGCGTTCACAGAGTATTTAGATTGGTACGGCTCCAAGCAAGGCGGCGGCACTAGCCGACTGGTACAAGCATCAAGCCTATCCGAAGCAAAGATACTCACAAACGATGGTAAGTCCGTCGATGCCAAACCTTACGGATTGGAAGTGTTAAAAGAACTTGTATCTTCTTAGAGGGAGCTACATGACTTTTGATACTGGAACAATACTATTTGTACTTGTGATTCTATCGCTAATAGTAGCAGTAGCATCAGAGTAAGAACAAAATGCCAATTAATAATATCCAGAGAGATACCATTGGCATACAATCAACAAGACATTATAGGAGTAAAATAATGTCCAAGCGTGCTAAAACCGGACACTCCGGTATGACACTGAGCAGAGGAGTTGTTACCAACATTCTCAAGGCTCAGAGAGGAAAACTCTTTTCCGTAACTTTCACAGCGAGAGGAACAGGGGAAGAACGAACGATAGTCGGACGAATGGGAGTCCGTAAGGATGTGAATGGACACGGAATGCGGTACAATCCAGCAGACCATAATGCCATAACCATATGGGACAATGGTAATGTACCAAATGCCAAGGGCGAAAAGTCCGAGGGACATAAAACAGTACGCTTAGATACCATCAATGAAGTACGTGCGGGGAACGCAATCTTCAGGGTAGCTAAGAATTCTTAAGTTCCAAAAGGGTAATGCTAAGTTAGATGATGCTCCAGTAGTAATCTATAACTTTAGCTTACCCGCTGGCACCTCATGCCCATTCGCAGTGGAATGCAAAACCATTGCGGATAGGGCATGGGGATTCATTACCGATGGAGAACATCAAATATACAGATGCTATGCTGCTAGTGACGAAGCTAAATCCCCACAGGTTCGAGCAGCAAGACACTGGAACTTTGAACTCCTTAGGAAAGAAACCGAATACGAAATGGTAAAGAGAATCAACGCATCATTACCAAAGAAAGCAGAGCTAATAAGAATTCATGTATCAGGAGATTTCTTCAATCAGAAATACTTCAATGCATGGGTAAGTATAGCAAAGCTAAATCCAGACATATTATTCTATGCCTATACCAAATCCCTAAAGTACTGGTTAGAATATAAGGAAGAACCATATTCAGAGATACCATCAAATCTAAAACTAACAGCATCATGGGATCATTCTAATAGCAAACAAATACAACAACATAGACTAAAGTTTGCAAAGGTAGTATTCAATGAAGAAGAAGCAAGAATACTAAACCTCGAAATAGATCACGATGATTCCCATGCATACGGAGGAGACGAATCATTCGCACTACTACTCCATGGTACACAACCTAAAGGTACAATGGCAGCTAAAGCAAAGAACAAACTAGTCACTTCAGGAGTGAAACATAGTTATGGCAAACGAAGAACGCAAAGGGTTTAGTGGATTCGGTGATATGGTCAAGATACAACATATACATATCAAAGACAGTGCAAAACCAAAGGATAGCTTCATAACACTAGACATCAACATAGATAAAGAAATCCACTGGAGCATAACCAGTAATGCTAGATGGTCTAGACTAAGTATATTCCTTCATGGAGAAACCGCCGAAGCTCAACTCCAAGAGATACTTGCAATAGCATTTGCTTCAGCAAGAGGATGCAAGGAAGAATGAACTCCTTGAACTACGACCATGAAATAGAATGTAAGGGTAACTCCAACTGTACTTGCAACGAAATTATAGATGCCAAATGGCTGGCAGAGAAAGATTCAAAACTATGAACCCCATAGAATCAAACCTAGTCTTTATAGAATACTATCGCAAAGATAGCTTTGGTAATGTTCGATACTATATAAAACCAGAAAGAGAAGCCATACTAATACAATCCCTAATAGGGAAAGAAACAGTATCAAAGAACGATATGATGAACATGGAAGAAGCATTCAACGTGAACTTCAAGCAGGTGTTACCACCAGATGAGGAGGTGTAGACCTCTAACATTTTTCTACTCTTAAGGGTGGGCGGGTACCCCCCTTTGCTTCCAAGTAGCTTCCATTCCATTAGCGTATAGCTGTATTGCTTCCAGTCATACGATAGTCTCCACTATTATATTGTTACGCTATTTTTTATTTACCCCCTAGACAAAAGCTGAGAAGCACCCAGAATCCCACTCCATTCCTACGGATTCCACTCCAGCTATACACACCCCCATTACGATTCCCAGTTAGTGATTAGAATATAATTTGTATTATGGTGAACTGGTTTTTCTATTCGTCATGAGGTCGTAGTAGGTGAATGTGGATATGAGTAGTGTTTATGGGAACATTTCGGAACTATTAGGAACATTATTACCTTTTAGGAATCTAGTGGAAGTCATTAGAATATGTAGTAACTCTGTGGTATCAGTGATACAGACAGGTTTAGCATTATGATTGTTATATATTTGTATTTAGTCATGGTATTTATATTTAGCAACTGTAATCGGCTATTGTGTAGTCTATACCGTCTAAGGATACTAGATAGTTTATAGGTTTTGTTTGTGGTGGTAGGAATGGTTTGATTCCGAAACTTGTAAACCTTTGGTATATCTTTCCTGTCCAGAGGATAGGGGAGAATATGGTGTAGTCGGATGGTGTCTCATTGACGACCCCGCCCATTTTTTCAATGTATCTAATCATATCTTCCATAGCTATGTCTAAGTTCATATCTTTGAACTCTTTGAAGCTACCGTTGATGAATTTATTTATTGTTAGCTTATCGTATAGAGTCATTTCACAATCCAAAATGAAAGTTGAAACTCTCACGTTTACGGTCATGCTCAAAACAAGTATCACATGCGTATAAACCGACAGTTTCATTCTTTATAGTTATACCATCAACAGAATGGTCAACGCACTCGATGGTTGTATGTCCCACCAAGTGCAGTTGACCTATTACTGTCTCACAATAGTCACAGGATTCCCCAAGCATTATTTCATCTCCTCTAAGACCTCGCCCCAATTTGAGAACTCGTAGGGCAGTGGATAGTGGGTGCTGGTCTTGTGAGAGCCAAGAGCAGAGCCAGTGTTGAACTGCGCTCCACAGTGACCACAGGTAAGCCCTGCGGGATGCTCGTAACCCTTTGGCAAGACAGGCATCTCAATGTCGTGTGTTGGCGTTTCGTGTATAGTCAAACCGTTGCGATAAATCATCATAATCCTTTGTTCGTTTTGTTGAGGGTAATCCCCTCACTAACAAGTGTACCACATACTAAGTAAAATTGGTGGAGCAACAATAGACTTAGAGCCTTTAGGTATATTGTAGGTGATGAATCAGAGTGATGTATGATATTAGATAAGACTTGGAGATATTATCCGCGGATTCTATCTATAGTCATTACTAATTCAGAAAGCATGTCATGTGTCTACGCTAAAGGGAAACCATTTGACTGTATTCTATTGTCACCCCACCACCCATTGGGTCGGGACTTCTAGCTAGTCCAAGCCCCTGCAAATAAGGGAACGGTATCGGCTCACTGAGCATCGAAAGGCATGATGCTCGCACAACTACCTGATACCTATAGCAGAGTTGCCCTGCTACCCACTCCTACTATTGAGTGCCTTTTACCATTCGTGTGCATAATTCGCTTCGACAGTAACAGCGACACTCATCGTGAGTATGAGAACGTGGTTCAGACCATCAGACGCTAATCTGTGTCTGCTCCTGACCACTCTACGGCTTCGCAGAACACCGCCCATCTCACTAAGTAAGGTTCTTCACTCTGCGTTTGAAACAGTTTGCGGGGAGCGACCCCTACCCAAACCTTACCTGCATATAATGGTAACACACAAACACCCGAAGATGTTACAACCATGTTACATATTACTTATACTCCTGCACACTCTACACACTTACATGGCATAAGTTCTAAACTTTGGTCAGACCCAACAAACTTAGCATGTACCTGCCAATCCCTACGACCCTTGAGCCAGTTAGGTATCAGGCTTCTGAGCCACGCAAAGGGCTTGTCAGCCTCTATCCACTCAGGTTCTTCACCCTTGTACCACCAATCTACGAACACGCCCTCTGTGGCATCGCTGTCCTCTAGGTAGATAACTCTATTGTTTATCTCTATATAAAGAGACTCTTTGTTTCTAATGTCTACTTTCATTACACATAACTTTCATAGTGATCTAGTAACTCAAATATGTCGGTCGTTTCAAACCCACAGCCACGACAGATATGCTTATCCTGTTCGTGAATGGGTGGGTCTATTGCGTACACACAGCCACAAAAGCTATCGTGCTTAGTCATAAGGCAACCACCCTGCCAGTTGGCAACCATCTTCTCGATAGAACCAGCTTACCGTTAGGTCTGGATACTTTGCCCATATCTCATTGTAGATACCATTGGGTGGCGACCACGCTGTCTCAAACTCTAACTGTATGAAACCATCATCTTGCCCTACTACCTCGTAGCCAGTCAGGTTTCCCTCTGGGTCAGGTACTAAGTTCCACTTCGTACCCCAATTAGTATTACGCCAGTTCCACCAATCAGGCATTACATCATGGAGTTCTTTCTGTACCCCATTGTTATGTGTACCATCTTTCTGAGGCTGGTCGTAGTCAGGCTCAGGCATGACCTTAGCAAAGTCCAACACCGGAGTGCCTTTGAAGTCTGTGAAGCACTCCTCAACAAACTTTGCTATATCTTCTTTCTCACCGTATATCTCTACTTCATTACTGCACCAATTAGGCATTGTAAATGTAATCCTTTTTTATATCTGCGCCCTCTGGGAACATATCTCGTTCACTCTCTAAGTCAGCGAGTGCCTCTAATAGCGTATCAGCATCTTCTTCTTTTGTAAACTCTACTCGCATTGTCACTAAAGTTTTCATAAGTCCATGACCACCAATGCTGTTGCAAATGCTACGACACATACTGCCATAGCTATACTGAATATGTAATCAATCTTTGTCATTCAACATCTACTTTCGGTTCGTGTCCTACCCACTCTATCATACGGTCACAGTGTCCGCAATGCCAAGCCATTTCCCCACTGTCTGTATACTCTGCTGCATCAGGGTTGTAGGTAAAGGTATTGGTATCTTTATCGTAAGCCCCATCGTAAGCTATATACTCCATCATCTGTATGTACATATCCTTACCATGAGATTTACATTGGTTATTATCTTTTATGTATGGCGCAAGTTCTGGGATTAGCATTAGTGATGAAACTCCTGTTCTTTAGATACTGGATAGTCTCTAACTGATGGACTGATGTAGTGTACAAAGTATTCATAAGGATATACTTTATCCTCATATTCAAACTCTACTGGATACCCCTCGTAATGTTCATAGTAGTCCTGACAATAATCATTCAAAGCCTCAACGAATCCCCTTGTAGGCTGTGCCTCGTAGGGACTTATCTTAGTTGGGGAGTTCTCCCATGTCAGGTCTATACTGAACACTTCATACTTCTCCCCATGCCACTCGATAGTCTCGATACCATCGTCACGCTCGCTAGGTATCTGTTCGGCAGGGTCGTCTTTGAATGGCGAGATATGCAACAAGGCGTTGTCACTCAAACGCTTTGCAGGTATCGCAGTCATATAGTAGTTGTCTCGTATCCATGCTTTCATTACATTCCCTCGCTTGTTCCGCAGATTACTAAGTAACCCTTATAAGGTGCTATCTCTCCCTTTACGGGTGCATCGTATTCTACACTAGCTATGTCTCTATCGCAATGCATACCATCTACTAATACTAACTCATCGTCAGCATATTCTGATAACTTTGCTTTGAGTTCACCTACTGTTGTTGGGTTCATTGTGAATCCTCATCCCAAGCCCACTCAGGGTTCTCAGCGTCTACAATAACTTCGTGGCAGTCCACACACTCGACAGCCACATTCACGACTTCTGAGGGTTGGTTCAGATATTCGGCATTGAGGTTGCCGTAATACGCCACTTCTGTATTATGTCCTATATGTCTTGCAATCTTCTCGTACATTAGGCTATCCATTCTCCAACTTCATCTGTTACATCCCACATATCCATGTCCATAGTGTGAGAGTATTCTAACATATCTCTGTAATCCCCCGCCTCTAACATAGCGTTAGCTTTATCTTTTATGTCATAGTCTGAGGCATCATCGTCAACTTCTAAAGTTATGTAACTAATGTGTACCTCTGGTATATTGACTGTTACTTTTCTCAATCTTCTATTACCTCAATAGAGTACAACTGTATGAATGAGTCTGCTTGTTCAGCGTCCCCAAACTCTGCGTCATACGAATCTAGTTTCTCTTTAGCTTCTTCGTAAGTCTCAGCTTCAACCCAGAACTCATTAGATATAAGTTCGTAAGAGATGCCGTGATACTTGTGCTTCATAGTCTTACTCTGTTCTCCTGTGCGTACTTTTGGTAGCAGTCCAAACACTGCTCTGTCGATTGTACCTGAATTTCTACAGCCATACAACTCCCACAGTGAACTCCCTCTATATAACGAGCGGAGACACATTTGAAGCACAGGCATAGGGCTATGACATCATGTTGGTACTTGGTAAGCATTTAGGGTCTTTCTCCATCTAAGTGGCGTTCACATATCGGCATCGTTGCTGACAGGCGTTCACCTAGTAGTGTGATGGTGCGAGTTATCCATGTATCCGCATCATTGAAACAGCTAGTTATTGAACACATTACTTAGCTACCATCTTTCGCCACTCTAGCTTTTCTTTTACTATGTCCCAATCTTTTTCATCGACCCAATCATCAACTACAATATCAATCCTATCTGGATTTTCTATACTCTCTATCCCATCATCATACATATTGTCACGGGCTTCATCTAAGTCACGAGCCTTTACCTTGAAGTATGTAGCTATTGTGGCATACTCTACTAGATAGAATGTCTTAGTAGGTAACTCCTTAGTCTCTCTAATGTATTCCCCATCAGCGTTTCTAGTTATCTGTGTGTAATTTGCCATCTAAGACAAACTCCTTTATGTCCTCGCCATGTTTGAGCAAGGCTTGTAGTTCTTTTACCTTACCTAGTCTATCATCATTATCGTATACGTCAAGACTCTTTAGAAAACTCATGGTAGATTGGTGAAATGCCTCTAAGCTATCTATATACTTATCAATGTATTCTTCAGCTTCTTCTTCGGCTATCATCTCAGCCTCACCGCAAGGTATATCAGGGTCATGGTTCACATGATACGTGTCCCACCCCACAGCCATACGATAAATCTTCTTACTGATGTTCATTAGGTACGTCCCCCTACCCTATTTAGTACGTCAATTAGCCTATTATAAGTCCTTTGATACGTGTCGGCATCAGGGGCAAATTCTAATCTTAGCATTAGGATTCTAGCATAATCTAAACTTTTGCTAGTCTCTATTTGATGTTCCGGTTGACCTGCCATTGTTTAGTTATTGATTATGTAGATGAATGTTACCCAAACACCACTTACAATTCCTGCATTGGTTATCATCATAAATGTTTCAAAACTCATGTTATACTCCTACTTCATCAAATAAGGTTTGGTTTATTAATAGCTGCCCACCAAATGTTGCGTCATTGACAGACTCTACAATTAGTTTAGCATTAGCCATAGCTTGACGCAAGCCTTCTTCACCTTTATAGTGAATCGAAAGCACATGGTTGTCTGATTCCTCTGGGGCAGACTGTATATGAATCTCGTTATACTCGTCAATCAATGTTACATACCACGGTGTTGTTGTGTGGTCGCAGTTGGATACATCACAAGATGCGTTGTGTGTCATTCTAAGCCTCTATCTGTATATCTAATATCTGTTCTTCATCCCAACCTAAATCTTCTTCAAGGTATGGCTCAATCCACCCCTCAATCATATTGGCTATCTCCTGTGCGTCACCTTCTCCGGTAGGCACATTTATAATAATCCTAGTCATATATCTCCTACTTATGCTGTAAGTTTACTTGCTTCTCTGCTTCTTCAATAATATCATAGATATTTCTAAGCGTCAAAGCTGACCGCCCAACAATCTCTCTGTTGGGGTCTTGCGCTATAACAAATTTTATATCTTCTAACGCTTTAGACAATATAGCTGTAGTATTTACTATTTCCATAACTCTCCTTTAAATGGTGGAGGCGGAGGGAGTCGAACCCTCGTCCTACAGTTACCGCAAGCGGTCTTAGCCGTAGTCTAAACCAATCGCCCCCTTATTCAGTGATGACTGCTATTATAGCATTAGGGAATACCAGTTTGTAAACCCCACCGTCAGCAGCAGGGGGTAAAACTTCTTCTAATGGCATAGCAGAAGCATCTCTTGGGATAAGGACTATATCTCCTGATTGCAAGTCTTTGGGAGCTTGCGACCCCAATGAAACTATTTGACATTTCAGAGGGGCAGGTGTCGCTATAGTATCAGGCATAACAATACCTGCGTGTGTCTTTATTTCCTCATCGGGCATCACTTTAATAAGTACCAAGTTACCATAAGGCTTTATCTTCATCTAATTGTCTCCTATACTTAGCTAAAAGTTTCTAAACGTGTAAACGAACAAGCCCTTCGCTTGCTCTTTAGTAATGTTATAATACTCTAATATACCTTTCTTTGTAAAGGACTTTCTCAAGGATGAGTCCAGTATATTCTTTTTAGGGGCTTCACTTCGACACACAGAGCATACAAGGCGGTCGGTGATGTTTATGTACCTGCACCTATGCAGAGTGGTCTTTTTCTTCGACATTATCTATACCTCACTGAACACCACTACATCATGTATGGTATCATCGAAAGATGTTTTCCTAGTAATCTCTACATCTAGTGGAAAGATAACTGGAATAATATCAAACTTTCGGTTGATATGCCTGAGTAGGCGTGATACCTTAGTAAAAGACTTGGTGGTGGTCTTGTCATGTTTATGGGTTACGAGAACCCACTTATTACTATCTTCTCCGACCCCAAGATTTGTACCGTCCATTAATAGAGCGGTATACTTAATTTTCGTATTCGGCTTCTGCTGAGAACGCATCTAACACCTGTCCTAATTTACCATCGTCATTGGATGTCTCTAATAATTTTTCTAATTGCTTATTCATCTCATCTGCTTTTAAAGTCTCGCTATAAAGTAAAGTGTATAATTTGAGTCGCAGCCCTAACGCAATAGACTTGTCCATCTTTACGACCTGTGATATAACTAACTCTCTCAACACAAATATATCTACATCAGTTACTTGAATTGTCTGGTTAGTAGGTTTCTCTAAACTCTCTGCCATTCTAAGTATAGCTTCCCCAATTTTAGAGATTAGGTCTATAGAACAACCTATACCAGCACTTGGATATATCGGACGCAGGGCTACTGCCCCATCGAACTCGTTTTTATTTACAAGTAGAGATAGCCCATCATCAATGGTTAACAGTTCAACAGGTGACAATACTAATTCTTTTGATAGGGCTTCATCTATTTGATGCCCCGCAAATTGATTCTCACTTTCTGAATGTTCTTCATAGTGGTCATCGTGCATATTATTTTGGTTGTCCAAAGAGTGCCTCGATTTCAGATTTTAGTTTGTTGGCTTTAGCAATTCTACGTTCTCGTTCTCGTTTTACCTCGTCCTCTGCGTCGATGTTCTTATGTGCAGAGTTCATCTCTTTTAAGTTTCGTTTCTTCGTAAGTTTTCGGTCTCTATTTTCCCATTTTGCGGTCACGTATTTCCCCTTCTTTACTTAGTTAGCCCCCGCCAGTACCCTCCATAATGGGTGGCAGAAGCACAAATAACACAAAAAATATCTTCATATAGTCAGCAGCCATGTATCACTCCTTCTCGCTACTTCATTCTTACTCCCTACTATAGTACCAAAGAGGACTAAGCCTGTCAACTTAGTCCCCTTAGAGATATTGGATCACCAACCTTGCTACTCAATAGTAAAGTAGGGTGCTTTACCAGCTAATGCTCGTAATGCAGCCCATCGCCTAGTAGAACGTCGAGTATCAATAGCCTCCTGTTCTTCTAATGTTATTTTTCCATCTTTGACTGCGTTCATAATCCCCATGAGATCATCAACTAAGTCCATAGCTATAGCCACGACCACCCCTACTATTAAAGGTAGGATTACCGTAATTCTAGCAATTATTCCTTGCACTTTAAAATTCCTCCTTACAAAGGATTGTTATTTGCATCCGCAGTTTCCACCACATTCGCATCCACCGTTCATAATGACCTCCTTATTCAAGTATATCATCACAATCGTCGCACTCACATTCACACTCGCACTCGTCTAGGTTTTCGTGGCATAGGAGAGAATCATCTGTAATACATTCACAGGCTGTGAACCAGCTACTCATTCTCCAATACTTTCATGCCTAGAGCGATAATGCCTCCAATTGTCCCCGTCGCAATCTCTGGAAACCCATTCATGGCTCCCATACCGGCTAATAAACCTAACACAATAATGGCTAGGAATATCTGGGGTCTAAGTTTTCCAATCATAATATCTCTCCTTGTCGTAGTCTATACTCTATTATACTCCTTTTACCTAGATTGGAACTTCGGCGGGTGGTGGATATAATTTATAAAACTCTAACTTCTCTAGTATGAGTTCCCTACTTACGGCTCCAACAACCTGTCCTAAGAGTTCCCCCTTATTAAATATCAATAATGTGGGTATACTACGAACTCCATATGCCTTTGGAGATTCAGGGTTTGAATCAATATCCAATTTTACTATCTTGACATGCCCTTCCAAGGCGGTTTCCAATGCTTCCAATGTTGGAGCAATCATCTTACAGGGCGCACACCACTCTGCCCAGAAATCTACAATTACTGGGATAGGAGAGTTCATTACGTCATGAATAAACGTATAGTCTGTAGTGTTGTACATTATTTGTACTCTCCATATGTCCTATTGTCTCCATACCCACTAAGGTTCAATTGCTTTAGAACTTCATTGAATCCACTGTGGTCAGACATGATAGTTCTCATTTCATTATCTATAAGAGCATCAGTTGTTTCCAATTCATGCAACCTATCCTCTATTTCTTCAATAGAAGACCACAAATCCTCTGGGTCAAACACTGTATTCTGACCAATGGTTGTGGCTTTTTCATCCACCTCTATTATTTGTACCTTGAGGTTATCCACCTCATTTTGAAGTACAGCCACATCCACGTTGGATTGTGTCTCCTGTATATTTGTAACGTTTGTATCCAAGGTCTTTACAGTACTATCTAGTTGGGCAACGTACCAGATCAGTCCAAATGCCTGTACTATTATAGCAGCGACAATACCTAGGGATACTTTTATATTAGCTAAATCCATGTTAAACCTCCTTACGGAACTATTTGGATTTTAAGTAGGGTAGCCACCCGGAGAATCATTGGTTCGGGTTTTTACCTTGCGACCCTTACCATTTTCTTTGGGTTGGCTAGACCATAATAAAGCTTTATCTAGCTTTTCCTCTGTCTCTAGCTTTTTCTGTCCTTCCGCAAATTCCGGGTGCTGTGGTTGCCCCGGTCTGTAAGAACGATCAAGTCCTGCTCCCCTTCCTATCAATTCCTTTATTCTTTCCGCAGCAGTCATACCTTCTAATCGTTTGCGGTTTTCTTCAGCCTTCTGTATATTAGCTTTTTGCATATTTTGTATGTCAGGGTCTTCGGGTGGAGGGTCTGTATCCCATAACTTATCCATGTCCGTAACCCAACGATTTGGGTGGGACTCATTAAATTCTTCCATCAATTTTGGAACCTTTTGTCGAGGTGCGTCTATAGGATAACTCTGTAAGTTTTCTAACAGGTGTTTTGACCTGACTTCTGTTAATCCACCCGGAGTACTCTGCTCTCTTCTAATATAAGCCGGGTCAGTCCGTGGAATCTCCCGAAAGAACCTCCCTGATCTAGGCTGTCGGGGGCGTTCAGTGAATCTCGCACCTTCAAGGTCAGTACCAGAACGTTGTTCATGTGCTCTGAATCTATTCTGAGGGTTGTACTCACCTTCTTGCCGGGATTTTACCCACTCACGAGTCGAAGGGAAGGCGGGAGGTTGCTTCCCCCTGCGCCCTTCTTCAATGGTTCCAACTTGACCACTAGCTCCAGCGTCTCCCAAAGGATTCAAGTCGTGATCAAACTTAACGTCAGGGTCATCTATGTCTCTAACATCATCTCTTGGAAGAGCCTCTCGTGCAGATTCATCTATCCCCGGAATCTGTGCCCCCGGTTTAGGATTTACATGAGGGTATCTTATTTCATCCCCTTCAGGATCAGTACTCAGTTCACGGAGTTTATACTTAGCTTCCTGATCACCATACATAGCTGCGCTATGCATTGTCATCATATCTTGAAAATATGTTCCTTGTGCCGTAGAAGGCCCTAATTGGCTTTTACCGGTGTCTCCATAGTCTCTATGTCGATCAGGTTGAGGCCACCTTCCTCCTCTTGGAAAGAATTCAGAATCCCTATCGTACCATGTCGGGTGGCTAAGTTCTTGTGCTATATTAGTTAAAGCAAACTCTTTTGCCTCACCAGTAGAAAACTGTGGATTTAATTTCTTCGCTTCTCTCCAATCAGTTATGTATTTAGCTCCGTGGTGCCAACCCCTCTTGAAGCTTTCCTGACCAAGTAATGTCTTGCTGTTATCAAACCTTGACGAAGCCCGAATATGTGTAGGTATCTTTTTAATAGCTTCTACATCTTTACGAGCAACAGCATCCTTTAATTTATTAATATCTCGTATATCATCTGCTAGGTTTTGTACGCTATCCTCCGCATGTTCTACTGGTGTGTAGCTACCGCCCCACTCTGCGGGACTGCCACCCTCTTCACGTTGCTTACTCTCCACATGATCCTTCCAGTCTTCCAAGTTGGTTTTATACCAATCTAATATAGCATACTGATCTTTTTCAGGTAAGAGCCTAAAGTCGCCAGTGTAACGATCACCAAGCCCACTCATAAATATTTCCCCTCGTGTTAACTTTTTAAAGTCTTTGGAGCTTGGTTCCATGTTTAGGGGGAACAGATCAGCATTATCTGGGTGGGTAGCATCGAGGGAGCGACCCGTCTCTTTATTATACTGGAGCCGCTCGTCAATATTCCTGTCGATGCGTTCTTTCTCTGAACTGAGTATTGCATCTATATCAGAAGAACTGGCCCACCCATTTAGATAATCCTCATCAGACTCACCTACATTAGCCTTCTGCATACCCAGTATAGCAGGAGTTTTCCCCCTAGCTCCACTGGCGTATTCTTCCCCACCATCAGCTAGATGATCTTTTAGTTTTTCAGTAGCAGTCTTTGGTCGTTTAGCCACTGGATGTAGTCCATGTTTACCCCAAGTTGTCAACGTGTACTCCAAAGGCTTTTAGTAACATTTTACCCCGCTTCAAGGCTCGCACTATCTCCTCTTTCTTATCCTCGTCCCCTTTGGCAGCAGCAGTTGCTATAGCATATATGTTATTATCCTTAGCCTTTTCCATATGCTGCCCAATTCCCTCACCACCCCACCGGGGCTTAGTTGGGTTCTCCGAATCTGGTTTGCTCTTCTTTGAGTCAGAAATAGCTTCTGTTGAAGTCTTAATCTGTTTTCCTGCTGCTGCTATGTCATCTCTAGCTGTTTTTCTTGCTGCGTTAGCTCCCCTAACTGACTTTAAAGCACTACTAGCGGCAGCGAGAGTATCCTTTAATGTTTTGTTGTACCTTTCAAGGTCTTGGGGATTGGCTTCGAAATGTGCTCGAAGATTGGGGTTATGTGACGGACTCAAATCATTCAGTAATCTCTCCCGTCTCTCTCTTTTCTCCTTATCGCCCTCAGATTCAAATGGTAAGACTTTACCTTTATCCGCTTTTCGTACTCCAAAGGCTTTTAGTATCATTTTCTCCATATTCATTGACTGACCTTCCATTCTCGCATGTACCATTTCTCCCTGATGATGTGCTCGTGTTGACTTTGCTTTATCCCTACGAAGAACTGATGAATGTCTCGTTATATCGGGGTCTCTATCCATAGCTTTATCACTTTGGTATATATGTCTGTCTGAGCCAGCGTCTCGTACCTCATCGTCAGGTGGTAGGCTTAAATCTTTTATTGATTTGGTGCGATCAAAATACATTGCATCGTACTCACGCCCGTATTGCTCTTCGTCCTTTAGCCTTCTAACATTCTCTGCTGAATCAGCTTTCTCCATACCTACTACATAGGTAGATTTATCAGGGGTAGCTGCCTCAGACTCCATGATACGCCCAAGTTTCTTACCCCTGCCTACAGACTTCTCTTGACGAGGGGCAGAAACACCCGGAACTGGTCTGGGGGATTCTTTCGCTAGGATAACAGCGGTCTCATCCTTATTCTCTTCTGTAGTATTCTTCTTAGGGTCAGGACGAGGGATAAAGTTACCCGGAGTAGCTCTTTGTTCAAAGCGAGATTTTTGCATATTCTGACTAAACATATCGTTAGGAGGTGGAGCATTGGGATCACCTGCTTCATATCTCTGTCTTTCCCACTCTTTCATGGTTTTCTTTTTTTGTTCCATGTTCCTTCGTTTAGAGTCTCTTTGGAGCGGAGATAAAGATTCATCTCTACTGGGATTATACCACAACTCGTGGCTGACCACCCCACTAGACTGGCGTTGTATCTGCTTCGCCGCATCTTTTTTGGAATGCCCATTTGTTTTCGCTTTGGCTTTCCTGTATGAATCCTCATCAGGTGAATCTGTGGTTTTAGATAGGATATCAGAAAATATGTCCGTAACTTTAGATAGATTATTCATCACACCCACAATCATTATCTAGGAACTTCTGTAAGGATATTACGGCTTTAGACATATTCAAGGGTAACTGTTTACCCCCTTCTTTTTTCTGCTTAGGGGTAAACCTTTGTTGAACACCCCTTACCCCCACCTGTGGTTCGGATGCAAGGCGTTTCCCAGTCACGGAAGGATCAGAGTATGGTCTCCCTGTTCTGTCTCTTGGGTATCTGTCAGAAGGGTCTTCCGCTTTTTCCATAAAAGCTTTCTGTACTCCAAAAGCTTTATATATATTATCTGCGTCAGTCATGTTATGCTCCTTAGGCGGTGACAAATTTTAGTAACAGGTCTAGCGGTAACTGAGTTCCTTCCTCTTCATCAGAGGGGGGTTTTTTAGTAACTGGTTTATCTTTTATTGTACTCTCAGAATCTGGTTTTATTATCTGGCTAGGGGAATTTTGAGGAGGCTCATTGATTACTGGTCTGCCTCCTGCTGGAGTACCACCTCCTTGGTTAGCCTCTCTGATACGGCGAGTGGCTTCTTGTGGGTCAAATTTCCTCTCTTCATACTTCTCCCCATCTGTAATTACTTCACTTGTTGCTTGTGGTGTGGGAGTAGGAGAGAGCTTTCGAGGTGTTGGAGGTTGCTCCTCCTTGAATGGAGGAAAAAACGACCCATGCCTTTGCAGTTTTCCTGTGGCAATTCGTTCCTGAATGGACGAGGTACGGTCAGGTGTGGGTGCTGTACCCTCAGGGTATTCGTAATCCTGAGGTTTACTGGATGGGACACGACCGAAAGTTGGTACTACAAAACCAGAGCTATCTCTTCGATGCTGCATCTTCCTCGCTTGTGGAGAAAGATTCCATTCTTCGTGCTCTACCATAAGTTTGCGACGCTCCTCCTCTATATCTCCTTGGGTTACAGGAGTATTTGTAGGCGTAAACGGAATGCCCGACTGTGCAGGGTACCAATTGGGTTCGTCTGATAGTCTGTCTCCGTAAGGGATTCCCTGTTGCTCCTCCTGCTTCCCTGCCCTTCGTCGTAGTACACCGAGCCTCGCCTCATCTGTCCACAAATCCTTGTATGCCCACGTATGTTTCGCTATATTTCGTAAATAATCTTCTAATAGTTCTGGATCATCTTTAATTCTTTCTAATTCCTGTTTCCCCTCAGGTGTTTCCCTATGTTCCCTCATCTTCCGATTGTACATTTTAGCAAGCTCAACCCTGACCTTCCACGGCAAAGAGCGAGTTTGCGGAAGGTCTAGCTGTTCTATCTTCTTCCACATGGGGACATTCTCACCCCACTTAATTTTTCTGACTTCCCCAGTCGCTAGGTCAACAACCCTATCTTCATGCGCTAAAATGTTCATCCACCTCTCAACCCGCTCCCGCCACTCATACGCAGTGGATGCCCTGTGTGCCTCCGGAGCAACATAATACTCAAGCTCCTCATCCCGTTTCCACGGCACATACGAAAAAGGGTACCGACCGGTAGCAGTACCGAACTCAGCGTTATCCTCATGAAATGGGTGATTCTTATCAAACGGAGTATTGGATTGTTGCCAGTGCCTGAAAGCCGTTCTCATACTAGCCAAACTTACGTCATTTCTTTTGGCAGATTCTACTATATGATGCCATACAGCCCTGTCATGTCCTTGCCCCGGCATTAAGTTGGGCTGGTATATTTCATCAGAGGGTTCAGCCTTTACTAAAGCATAAAGCTTTTCGGTAGCTGACATTACTGTTGCGTATATCCCATCACTTGGCTTCCCCCGGCTCCAGCATACTGGCTCCTGTCCCAATCATGATGCAGCTTTTTTGTTTTAGCTCTTGGTATACGTTGCTTCTGTCGCTTCCAGTTAGTACCGCCAGCTAACGACTTCACATCTTTCTGCATCTGCTCAGGTTGGATGTCTTGTTCCATCTTCTGTTGCTGCCTCCATTCTGGAGAGTACTGATTTGTTGGAGCGTATTGCGGCCCATAAGCAGCCTCTCCCCGATCTCTATATGTCTTATCAGCCCAGTCTACCATTCGACCAATCCAGCTTTTCGTTTTCTTACCCTCAGCATCTCTACCATGCCAAAATGGGCCAGAACTGTATGGTTGAGGTGTACTAGACGCAGTATTCGCAGTCGCCTTAGCATCCGCCTCAGCTTTCTTTTTAGCCTCAGCATATTTCTGTGCTTTGTACTGGTCAGCACCACTGGCATCAGGGCGAGACCCACTTACCCACTTCTGTACATGTAGATAGTTATAGACAGCTTTTTGCATACTCTGAACATGCCTACCCGTATCTCCTCCCGGTGGGCTTTTTGATGTCTTAGACCTTGTGTCTGGGCCTCGTCCAAGCCCCTTTGCCTCCGCCTCTTTTGCTCTTTCCCGTCTTGCATATCCTTTGTCTCCGTAATGCTCTGGAGGGGTATTAAGGGCTGGATATCTAGCCGGGTTCGCTTGCCATTTACGGTGTAATGGTGTGCTGTCAGGGTTATGTCGCGGGTCTGGTCGGTCAAGTCCGCCACCCGGCATGGTATCCGCATCGTATACATCCATCGGATTGTAATAGTTTGGATCATTTCGCATATTTTCGTCATGTTCGTGCCATTTCGCATCCGCTAACCTCTTGGCAGGACTGCCGTATGGTAGGGATGACTTCCCTCCCCTATAATCCTCGCTTTGCGGGTGATTTTTGCGCCAACGCCCATAACTTCGTCTTTCTTTTGTATCTCCGTGTGTACTCCCAGCTTCCACCTCTCGTTGCCCCTGTTCCTTCTTGTATTGAGCACGACCTTTTTTACCGGGGCCGGGGTTACCTTTGGATTTATTTATATATTCATATACAGCCTTTTTCATTTCTCTTAAAGCTGGCGGAGCGAAGTCAGTCTCTTCCGTAGGCGTTCTGCCTCTTATAGTAGTACGATCTATATTTTTATGTCTATCTGCTTGCTGTTGTCTCCAGCCACCTTGGGGTGACGTTTTTCTATTACGCCTCAACGTTCGCCCTCCCGTTCTTTCTTCTTGCCTAACTCCTCTACTAGTTGTTCCTGTACGAGAAGCCGTTGGTCTATCTAAGGATGGAGTACCTGACCTATGTAGGGAAGTAGCTTTTTGCACATTTGCTATTTCAAGTCCTATTTTCGCTGCCTTAGCTTTATCTTCCGATGTTGCTTTAGTAGCAGCAGTTGCTGCCCTTGCATCTCTCAGTCCCTGCACCCGCTTATCTTCAGCCCACTTTGTTTGTTGATCCGCCTTTTGTCCAGCCGCCGTTGCCTCCCCTTCTTTTCTCCTAGTTGCACGTTGTTTAGCCTGTGGTATCCTACTAGCTATTTCTGTTTGTCGAGGAGTTTCAGTTGCTGCGGTTTTTTTATTTGCTGCGTCAGTTTGCCTTCGCATAACATTAACTGACGCTGAGGTTGGAATTATACCCTGACTCGTAACTCTGTTACGCTGTTCACCCTCATACGGTTGTATCCCATCAATATGACGGGCTTGACCTTCAGGTACGGGTACCTTTGCTCCCTTTCCTCCCCATGGGTCATTAATGACTGTACCGGGTTTGGCTTTAGGATCATATCCAAGCTCAGGTCTTGCTCTACGAGATGCACTACCCCAAGTAGCCTCAGGGGGCCGACCCGGATTGTTATATCTTCCTGACGTTGCAGGGTCTCGGTCTTGTAACTGTCTATGTCCTCTGGGGCTACCTGTCGCCTCTCGCCACATTGCTTTTGTTCCTTCTATTTGCTGCTCCTTAGTACGAGCTTTACGATGCATACGGCTGATAAGTATAGCTATTACATTACCATGCCCTGTGTGCCCAAGTGTGGGCCTTCCATGCCTATCTGTAGCAGGACGAGAGGTATCGTCAGCATGGTTATGCCAAGACGCTGCTGATCCGCATGTTTCACATCCACATCCTTGTTCATGGCTTTTTTGCATATTTTCAACATCTTGAAGATTCTGCCTATGGCGGGGAATACCCCTCCTACCCACATTCCTTCGCACTGTAGAGGTTCTCAAAGGAAATTTCACACCCCTTGATTTTACTTTCTTATCCCGATCCTCAGCTTTCCGTTCCGCTCTATTTGCTTGGGTATCGGTATCTACAATCAACTGATCTTCTAGTTGTTTTTCCATCTCCAACATCTCTTTACCTTTTGGTTCTTCGGCATTCCTAGCTCTCGTATTTGCTAAGTGTCTATCATATGCTTCAGACTTAAAGGGGACGGCTTTCTTGTCACTTTTCCCTGCATCTACTCTCTGCCTGTTCAAGGCTCGTTTTGCAGCTTCTTGTGCTGGAGTTAGTTGATCTTCGGGGTTATCCTCATATATAGACTGATACTTCTGTACCCAGTTAGTAAAACTACCTACTGTATCTATTTCACCGTTACTATTCATAAGTATCTCCGTTTCAGAATGTTTATGTTCTTGAGATTTAATCAGGCAGCTACCGTCTACACAGGAACTTGTCGGACGGTCTGTATCAGACTTCATTAGTTCAAATTTAGCTCGCTGATTCACACCTTGTTCACATATGGTTACCTCAGCTAGTTCCATATCATTTACTTGCATTACTACCCCACCATCTTCTTTCTTCGACGGTTCTACACTTGTAGCACTTCCTGCAATAGAATATGATTTCATCTTACCAGTATCTATTTGCTCAAGTACCTTCTTTGCAATCTTGGTATCATCTCTAAGCTCTGTAATAAAGAACAGGTGGTCTCCTGTTACTCCAGACTTATATATCTTCCCTGTCTTTGAGATATATGCTGGTAATGCCCAACCTACCTGTACATCGGAATGAAGTACCATGGCGTTACGAGTACGGAAATTTTCCATGAACCTATCAAAAGCTCTCTTCATAGCAGCTACGGTTATAAGGTGTCCTTCCCTGTCCACGACTTCCACGGACGCAGGGCCACCTACAACTACAGGTTCTTTTTGATCGAGTTCCTTATCTATTACAGCAAGAGAATATTTTTCTTCGTCGGGGTAGGCTCTAGAAAGCGTAAGAATTTCTGCTGGAGAGGCGATTTCCGCCTTGAATAATCTGACGTACTCTTCTAAAGCGTCTGAGATATCGGAGAGATCAACATTGGAAACTTCGGATTTTTCTAAAAGAAGGATAGTTTCGTAAGGGTTTGTCTTCGACTCTAACCAGTTTTTATATGCTGGGTTTAGGAGAGATGAAGTAGTCATATGCTATCCTTGGTGGATGCCCCAGATTACCCCATGTGCAGCAGGAGTATTCTGTGCCGCTAAAACTGTAACTTTCTCTCTAAAGTCTATAGGCCAATTAGTTTCAAATGTATCTCCACCTAGTACCGGAATTCCAGTAGTAGCAGAAGCATCACAATCTAATCCTATGTATATAATATCTCCTGCTGTAGAAGATTCATTACGGAGTTTTATTCCTCGTATCACTGAAAGTCCTGCTCGTCTCCTTGAGATAGAGGCATTTGCTGTGCCAGTCCACTCATAGTTCAATCCTTGTGCCCCATCCACGTAGGTTGGTATATTACTATCTCCTATACGCTGCTCTACATGTATTTTATCAACATAAAAGTTTATGTTATGTTGGGTTTTAGAACGAACCATCACTCTATATGTAGCTGACCCTTGGTCAGGTAGCCTATATTGTGCATTCATTGCTTGGAAAGCTGTACTCAAACTAATTGATGTACTTGCAGCAAGGTCTGTGCCACTAGAATCTTGGATTACAAGTTCTGCATCTCCACTAGCTGAAGCTCCTCTAACCTCACATGTAGCTATCAAGAATGATGGGTTTGGGTTTGTCTGTCCTACTATAGAACCTGAAGTCCAATAGAACCCCTCCCCTGCGGCAGAGTTAGCGGGGTCTACTAGCAATGAGTTAGACCCTGTAGATGCCTGAGCAGAACTTTGAGAGATTCCAGACCCAGAAGCTGTGTACATTGTAAGTGTTGAACTTTCAATGGACGGATTAGTTACAAGGTTTACAGATGGTATCCCTCTATCGACTGTCAGGAGAGTAGTTACTGCATCGTTAGCTACGCTCGCATCCCGAAAAGGGTAATACTTCGTAAAAGCATGTGTACTAGTACGAGTACTGGGGTCTACTTCCCATCCTGCCCACTGATTATTATAAATTGCCATTCACGATCTCCTATCGGTTATTTGTCCAAGACACTAATGCTACCATACTGCCTAATACTACTACGGTATGAGTAATTAATAGTCCGACAGCTACTAGACCGGTTTTAGCTCCCACTATTCGGCTTCGCCAATCATGTAAGCCTTCGACATCCGTATTCAATTTTTCCATACTAGTAACTAATCTTTTATTTAAAGATTCTTGAGTCTCTATATACCTATCTAAACGCTCTGTATAGATCGCTAATTTTACAGCAGTAGACTCTTTTGCCATTGCTTATCGACCAAAGGCTAGAATACGGACTGTGACATCAGCACCACCAGTATTTCCCTCGTCGAGTACGGCTCCATCAGCACCTGCTTCATACAAGTCCAATGTAGCATTTGTGTAATCATACTGAGCTACCAGACCAATAGATTCCGGTTCAGCAATCACTATAAATAATTGTTCTAAGCCTAGATCAGCAGCAGTTAGTGAGCCAGCGGCATATGTACTAGTAAATGTAGCCGTCTTAAAGACATAACGACAGTCTCCGGGTACGCCTCCCATGTCACTAGCGGTACCAGTTTGGGCAATTGAAAAAGCCATTTATATTCCTCCAAAGTTACAAAGGGAGGGGGGCCGAAGCCCCCCAACCCCTAGATTAAGACCTAATTATGCGCTCAAGTCACCAATCTTAGCGTGTACATCGAAACGATGTGCCCTAAGTTCACCCATGGTATATAGCAGACCACGAACTACCAACGCATTAGCTGCGAAGTAGTCACGGTTCTCAATATACTGCGTAGGCTGTGCTATCGCAATTTCAAGGTAGTCTGTGTCCAAGATGTAAATGTTGGAACCCAGAACCACATCAGCCGTAGAAACTGACTTAGGTGTGTCAGCATCTGGCAGAATCGGTATACCCTGATAAGTAGCAAGAACAAGACCAGTTCGAGTACCGGGGAAGGTCTTTTCAGAACCTACACCAACTTGGTAATCTTCCTGTCCTGTATATCGTTGCTGAGAGTTGAGCAAACGCTCAAGTTTGAAGTACTGGTCATGACCCATAACAATAAGCTTTGGCTCACCACCATTCTCACGAATCTTCTGGATACCTGTGTCCAGCAAGTTCAATGAGAGGTCTCGTGATACACCAGCGTTAGTTTGAACGCTAGCAGCAGCAGACCAAGTACCTGCGACACGATCAGAAAGTGTTATGTCGTAAGCCCTAGTTTCTGATGCGGCACCACCAGTGTCCTGTCCATCTTCTGAAACGATGTCGTCCAGCGAGGTGAAACCTGCTCGACTGTAGATGTATGCTACGTCACCGTTAGCAAAAGCAGTTCCAGAAGCAACGGTTACAGCACCAGTAGTGGTGTTGACTGCGGAAATCGCAGAACCGCTTGTCCTGTCCTGTCCAGTACCAGTGTCATGCATAGATACAGCATCTCCAATTTTGAAGTTACTGGCTACGGCTGCTGGGACTGTGAAGGAAGTTGCACCACCTGCGGAAACCAAGTAGGCTGACGAAGCAGTTAATTCTTGGTTCAACTCTTTGAGGTGATCCTTCTGTGCCGCTTCACTTTCAACGGCAAGAACGTCCCCAATACCACCTTCCAAACCAGCAGTAAATACTGACTTGACTGATGCACCGAAGGTCGTTGACACTATACGTGGTAGTGACGAGACTACTTCGATGTTGGATACGTCCACGGTTGGGATTGAACCCGTCTCTGTGACCGGTCGTGACCTTGCGTCACCACGGTCGGTACGGAGCCTCCAACCAACTGTACTACCCCAGACATTTCTGGGGAGTGCGTTAAACACACGAGTCTGGTTGTTTAGTGCTGTCCAGACCTTTCTACCATACGTGGCTGTGAATACATTTGTGCCTGTACCATCCACAGTATGATATGTTTGCTTCGCCATATAGTCTGGGCCAAGAATAGACTGACCTAGACCTCTATTTGACTGAGCAATAAATTCACTAATTGATACTGCCATTTTTACTTATCCTCCGTTATTAGGAAAGGAGTTCAGTAGGAATACCTTCGGTATCACCTGACTGCACTCGCTCTTGTAGGGTTCGAAGTTCTTTGAATGAAAGTTTTGAAAGTTGTTCAACTACATCTTCAGTCTGTTCGGCTTTGGATATAAATGTTTCACTCTCTGTGCCAAGAACCTCATCCGGAATGATCTTAGGGGCTGCTAGCCCGTTCTCCTCACGGAAGCCCATTCGTTCGAGTCTTGCCGCAACTTGGCTATCAGTAGACTTTTGAATACCTTCCTGATAGGAAGCTACCTGCTTCTGTAAGTCTTCAAGCTGCTTTTTCATTGCAACGTATTCATCAGAACCGTTTTCATCATCGTCGTCTTTCTCATCCCTACCATTCTTTTCCTTGTCGTCATCATCTTCTTTCATAAGAGGTTTCTTACCCATCTTAGAAACAATGACATCCTGAGCATCCGCAGTCGGAGTACCCTTTGCGTTATCTACTGTCGTAGAACCATCATCAGCGTTAGCATCACTCAACTTAGTGCCGCCAACTCTCTTCTCTTCCACATCAATACCGACTTCATTATCGGCCTTTATCATTGCTATAACTTCCTGAGCTACACCTTTTACAAGAGCGTTATATTGCTCTTCTTCGGCTAGCTGTAGGTCTTCTTCATACTCAGACTCTTCTGCTTTCTCAAGTCGGGCTTCCATCTTTTGTAGCACATCAGCTACAGCGGTCAACCCTAGGGTATTACCCTCAAGTTGTTTTTGGATTTGCTCCATTACATCATCTGCCATATCTTAACCTCCATTAAAGGTTTCTATTATGTAATTTTACATAAAGTTGGTCTAAGCCACCCCCGACTTTATACAAAAAATATACTGAACAGTAAACTCTGCTCAGTATATTATACTCACGTTATAAAAAAATCATACTATAAATACAATTATTCTAGATTTTCGGACACCTTACCACTTGTAATTAATTTTAAGACATCGTTTCTAAGAGCGTAAAGATGTTGTTGTATAAGTTTTTTAACTTTCTCACACTGAGTTCCTTCTGGTAAGGAAGCTTCTATAACATCGAGTACCTGCCCTACGGTGCGAGAATGCCTCGCCATTAACCACTCCTGACTTTCTGTAACCTGATCTAAATCCATATTATATCTCCTCTATAAGCTTTTCTTTAATAATGTTTCAATTTTTTCCTTTGGCTTTAGCTGAGAAAATGCAGGTTCACCGGAGATTTTTCCTGTTCGCACAGTTTTTACTACATCTCTCCAATAACCTGCTACCTTACGATAACGATTAGTTTTTTTATCCATCTTTACATACGGGTCTACCCACTCTGCCGAAGTACTTGTTTCATTATACTCTGAGGGATCAGATTCGTCTAAAGTTAGATGTAAATTGTTACCTGATATTTTCATATCATACTCTGGTAATCTAGTTCGAATATTATTTATCATCCGTGCCTTTAGCAGGGACGCAAGATTCATTGGCATATATTTAAGCCCCCCAAACTTCTGGTAGCTCTAACTCAAACTCAGATTCTTCCTCATCATATCGGTCTAAGTAGATAACTTCTTTACCCACCTGACCATGTTGTGGGTGGAAATATAAAACTATCTGCTTAGGCTTAGTAATTACATTAAGACGACTTATAGTAAATTCATCCCCACCTTTCATTGTACCGCAAATATGCAAACTTCCAGTTCCAATATCTATCTCATCTACCCTGTGGAAGTGCCCTAATAGTACATCATCAAAGGATGAGGATATATTGAACTCATCATCTGTGAGTAACTGAGTCTTATATTGAAGAACAGACCGGAGTGCAGTGACTGTTCTAAGTATCGTAGCTGTGGCTCCACCCCCGCCAATAGCATCACCATGCATCATGAGTATATTACGATTAGCAATATTACTTACATGACTGGTAGATTTAGGAATCTCAAACTTTATATTAGATTGGTTTGCACAGAACACCGCAGTCCACTGGTATAGCATGTAATCCCAATCCATGTAACGATCTTTAGATGGTATTTTCCTTGTCATACGCCCATGATTACCTACGACACAAGGGACTCTAATCTCCTCAAAGTGTGGTGCTAGGAACATCAAGGCTTGACTAATTATCTTAGCCCCGTACATCATCTGCATCATACAGTTGTCTACATTGGTTCGGGCTAATTCTTCGTGGATATCCCCAGATATCATATCTCCAAGCATCGGGATAACCAATTCGTCTACTTCACATATATTCCTACGATATTCGGCAAGACTCAATACTTGGTTTGTCCATCCCCACATCCTTCGACTAAACAGTTCTATATCATACTCATTTAGTCCTATGGTTTGTTCCTTACTAACATTATCGCCAACATGGGTATCTGTTAGAGGTGCAACCATTACCTGTGCTGACCTTCCTCTTTTACCAGACCCCGGTTTTCTAGTAGGGTATTGTTTAGCAGCTTTTAGAGGAGTTACATATCTTTTGATTGTATCTACTAATACTTCAGATTTAGTAGAGTCTTTAATTGCTCGCTCATACAACTTCTTATAGTAAGTCGCTTCAGATTTAAAGGTTACAACTCGTTTATCTAATCGAATTCTATCCTTGATTAAATCTTCCTCTTCCTCAGGAGAAATTTCATCTGCCATATTTGCAGCAGCTTCATCTAAAAGCACATCCACATCAAACGATGTGTCTAAAATCTCTCTGTCGTACCACCGTTGTATAGTAGACCTATGAAGTTCTATCCCATATTCTTCGGCTAACCATCGAGCCATACTTGTCCACGTTTGCCCTGCTTGCCTCTTACGAATAAGTTCTGGCTTCGCAATTTCTGGAATCATACATTCCTCCCTAACTAAGCTTATCTAATCTTCTATCAGTTTACTCCTATAGGAACATCGGTGTCAAGGGCTTTTAATAATGATAGGACTGATGGCTCAGACTTTAGTACTCTGGTGAGTGCTTCCATCTTGTTGAAATTGAAATGGTGATCGTACTGATCTCTTGAATATCCTTGTTGACCGGGTGCTAACCCCTGCTTTCCACGCCGACCCTGAGAATTAGCAACCTTCAGACGACTTACAGGATGAGTACTGACTTTAGGAGTTTCATTTACCCCCGTTCCACCAGTAGAATCTTCATTCTCTGGTCTTGCGTCTAGTTGAATCATACCTACTCGTGCCTCATCCACTACCCATTTAGCAAAATCTTGGACGGACTTCCTAGATTGATTGACTTCTTCATTTCTTAGGAATCTATCTACTTTTGTAACTCCGCTAGTTACAGTCTTATCTTTCTTGTCCGTCTTTTTCTTACGGGGTTGTAGCCCCATACGCCGTTTGGCATTCCCACCAAAGGTCTCAGTAAATACACCGGGGGACGTAGATACTGCTACTGTGCCTCCTCCTGCTAGTCCTCCTGCACCGGCACCTCCACCGCCTCCTCCACCATCTTTCTCCAGCAGAGGTATTTCTTTGGGTTTCTGTGGCCTTTCCTCGCTCATTTGATTAGCCATCTTTCGTTGGCGGTCAGTGAGTGTGGATTTTCCTGCGCCCTTTGCTTCCTCTACCGCCTTTACATTAGCTTCCCTCATTTCTTCATCACTCAGCCTTGTATCTTCCTTTGGAACATCGTGTGGGGATTGATTCGGCGGTTGAATACTACGAGCTTTAATAAAGTTTTGTAAATTTTGTGTACTACTCATCGTTCATAATATCCTCAATCACTGGGTTAGACGAACTAATTTCTGTTTTAGGGGGTTCGGGGGGTCTAGCAAACGTAGCTTTTTCTACCCTAGATAACCTACCATCATCCAAGAAAGCTACATAATGAGACTCATTTTGAGAGAACCATAGTTTCGTTCCGTCATCAGACATATCTTTAATGAGGGGAGCCGGGTATCCTTGGTCTACTAAGTCCTGCATCCAAGATTTAGTAGCGAAGGTATCAAAGAACTTTTCTGTTCTTTCCCCTAGTTTATCTGTCTCATCTTGAACTGGGCGTAAGGAATTAGGTGGGTTCCCAAAAGGATATCTACCTTTCAGTTTCCTATTCCGGAAAGGTGTTTTACTGCTGCTTTTAAGGAGTGTCTGATCCTCTGATTGTTGCTGGAGTAGTTGCGCCAAGTCAGGAGACATCTGCTGCCCTTCTTCTCCACCACCACCCATAGCTGCCTGTTGTTGTGCCATCTCTGCCTGTTGCCCCATCTGCTCTATCTGCTGATCCTGCATTTCAACCATTTGCTCCATCTGTTTAGTTTGAGCTTCTACCATCTTAGGCTCACCAGAAACTACGAAGCGAGCTTCTTCCACATCCACACTTGAATCCTTAAGATTTACATCATACCCTAATTGAGCTAGCTGTGCAGCTAATTGAGTCCGTTGTAACGCAAAACTAATTCTGGTCGCCTCAGCTTTTTCTTCTGGGTTTGGAAGTTCTAATTTCCATTCCGTGACATTAAACGCTTTTAATATGGACGGGAATATCTTCTCATGAAAGATGCGTTGATCTCCCTCCACAACCCTACTCATAACTACTAATTGTTGGGTCTGAGTTGATAACCCACCAAAAGCTTCTGGAGCACCCTGCCATGCAGGAGTAACACCCCACATAGCTGATACACGCTCTCTAATCTCCTGTCGCACCGGAAGATAATCCATTTCCTGAAGCGTATGGAACAGACGTACCATATCTACTCTACCTCTTTGATTACGACTTGACACCGCAACCATGGGTATAAAGTTAGGGTCTGCTTTTACATTAGCCACAAGGTTCGCTCGTTCTCTACGCAAACTCTCTGGATCATCTGTGTGTACCATCAACATAGATGATGGCATCTTTCTCTCAAAGAAGTATCGGTATAGGTTCTTATCCATTCCTATAAGGGTAAGAGCTTTTTCAAATATTGTTAATATAGGAGACCAGCCATAAGTTTCCGATGGGGAAAACTTTGATACATGTATTACCTCATCATTAAAGAGATAAATATTAGTTTCCCTGTGTCGGTACCTATACATGACAGGTAACCTTTCGTGCCCCTTATCACACTTACCCTCTGTTTCAGAAACATCATTCCTATCAACAGGACAGACCCAGTGTGAATGCTTAGGTACACCTTTGTTATCTAGATCAAACTCAATTAGGGCTGGATTTAGTCTGCGTATCTCTCTAACTTTAGATTGTACAGATTTATCTTTCTTGTCTACAAAGTAATCTTTTACTAAGTAGATGAATGCATCATCTGTAGAGTTTAGATCAAAATGTACCTGTCTGAGTACTTGCTCCAAACTTTGATCGAAGATATTACAGTCGTCTATGTAACTCTTTAGTCGTTTTACTTCCTCATGATCGGGTTTTTCCGTATCTGGAACTAATTTTATACCTCTCCTAAATACCTCATTAGTTATGTGATGGAGAGGTGCTCTAATTTCTTCTACTTGCATGGCTATGGTTTGAATGTCCTGAATCAGTTGTTTCCGATACGCCATCTGGTTGCGTATCCAACCATTCACTACAGTCTCAATTCCTAGGGTAGGAGTTCTCCCTGATTCAGATGAAGCAGAAGCATCGTTATACCCCTTAGTAAGATTTAGCCATTCTAAAGTATTGTGGATGTCCCCTAAGCTTTTAGTCATTTCAGGAACTTCTGGTAGATAATCACCTAATTTCATATATTAATCCTTGAGTATTTCATCCATGTCTGACATAGCAGCTAATTTTAGTACAGCCCCTAACGCTTGCTGTTTTAATTCAAACGATTCAGTTCGTTGAGCTTTCTTCATTAATTCCTCTTTTTCAGTTTGTAGGTTTACTATCTGCTCTTGGAAATTTATAATTTGATTATTCAATTCGTCGTTGTCCGCCATAGAAGCATTCTGCAAAACTCCTAATCTAGAAGCTTCCTTTACCAATGCAAGAAAAGCCCCTTCCTTTACTATTGTAACCGCTGGACTTTCATCTGGTACATCTTCATCAGGTTCTAACACTTTCAAAGCATCGTGCCAAGTATCCAGTACACGCCAAGTTCCTGTATTATCCTGATTAGCTACATACTGTTCGCCACGTTCTCGTAACATATTCCCTATAGCCATACTACACTCCTTAAAACTAATCTCTTCTTATTATACTACTAATCTACAGTTTTACGCAATGTGACACTTAGACCATCCACACGACTTGCAGGTTACACACCCACTTTCTTCAACATGGTGTGGAGTAGCACAACACTCACCGCCCGAAACTAGGACTGGCTCCTCAACTAAGGTATCAAAGAAATCTAGCTGTAATTGCCTCTCTACCGCAGTATCTTGGGGAGCTTCTGCTTTCACTAGAACCTCTTTCTCCCTGCTACCTGAACGGTAAACTGTGATACCTTTACAACCTTCTTCCCACGCAAGAATGTACGCTGTGTACACATCTTCAATACTTGCATCATTAGAGAAGTTAATAGTTTTAGATATACCAGAGTCACAATGCTGTTGGAAAGCGGCTTGCATTAGGACATGCGCTTCTGGCGTGATGTCCCCCGCTACAGTGTAAACTTCTTTTACCCACTCTGGAACATCATCTCTATCTTTTAGAGACCCACCCCCAGAAATATATTCCATTAAATCTTCGGAATAAAAGTCGAAGGTTCTCGCATCCCGCTCAAAATATTTATTAACATAATAGAGAGTTTCTCCCTCTAATATATTCATCTTCTTCCACGCTAATGCAAACGTAGGCTCTACTCCACTAGACGTATCTGCTAACATAGAAATAGTACCTGTTGGAGCGACTGTAAGCCTACAGGCATTCCTTAACTTCCTATCAGATTTTGCATAATCACTACTACTCCACGCCGGGAATACCCCTCGTGATTTAGCTAGACGCATAGATTCGTTGTCAGCAATGTCTCGAATGAACCCCATTATATAGTTACCTACAAACCTACCTAATTCTGTGTCGTAACCTATGCGTAATTGAATCAGTAAATCTGCAAACCCCATGATACCTAAGCCTATTTTTCTAGTAGCTTTAGTCATATCCTCAATTTCTGGGGTTGCATAATGATTAGCATCAATTACATTATCTAGAAAGCGAGTAGCTAAACGAGTAGTTTTATCTAACCTAAACCAGTCCACATTCATTTTCCAGTCTAGGGCAGGTTCTGTTGACTCAGACATATCAGTAGATTTAAAGAAGTTAGCTAGGTTGATAGACCCCAAGTTACATGATTCGTTCCCTAATAGGGGTTGCTCCCCACAGGGATTGGTCGCAATCATCCTCCCGTATTTAGTTTCTACTTTGTTATCCTTATTTATAGCGTCTAAGAATACCATTCCGGGTTCACCGTTTCTCCACGCACCATAAACCATTTTGTTAAATACTTCTCTAGCGTCAAGTTCCCCGACTATCTCATTTGAACGGGGGTTTATTAGAGGGTAGGAGATTCCTGCTTTTACTGCTTCCATAAAATCGTCGGTGACCCCGACAGAAATATTGAAATTATGGATATCCCCCTCAACCTGTTTGCAATCAATGAATTCTAAAATATCTGGGTGGTGTACATCCATGACCGCCATGTTAGCCCCATCTCGTTTCCCACCCTGAGTAATCATTGAGGACACCCTTGAAAGAGTTTTCAACACTTCTATCGGCCCACAAGATACTCCATGTGTAGTCTTTATCCGGTCTCCCTTAGGGCGAAGTTTGGATAATGCGAAGCCAGTTCCTCCACCGAACTTCTGCACCATGGCTGCATCATGTGATGCCTTCATAATACCTTCCATACTGTCTTCAAGGGGAAGTACGAAACAAGCAGATAGAGTACCCTGCTCTGTACCAGCATTCATAAGTGTTGGGGAGTTAGGGACGAAATCTAATGAGGACATTATACTATGGAAATCATTAGCTAAGAGATTAGCCTCTACATTCAGTTTCCCGTACCTTGTTTCTACATCACCAACCGCAGCAGCCACTCGTCTAAACATATCATCCGCATTCTCAATTGGTTCATTCTCATCATCTTTTAAATAATATCTTTTTCGTGCAACGAGTTCGGCTTGTGCTGCTAACATTACCATGTACTACCCCCTGATTTATTACTTACGGAATCCACAATATAAACAAAGACCCCGCTCAGGTATCCATACATTCGGGCCGCAATTGACATCCTCGCATTCAGGATTCATCGGTCTGGGGGCAGGATCGGTGCCGGGTGTACTATCATTATACCCTAAAAGTTTCTCTTGTATAGCTTGTGCGGGGTTCTTTTCAGCATCATTAACAGCGGTTTCTAAATCTTGTAAAATCTCTTGCATATTACCTACTGTTTGAACTTGGTATTGAGATGATTCGAAACAAGCTTGGAGTGCCATAGCTATAGAAAAGAAAGCATCCCCATGCCCCATAGGAGTCTCCGGAGCTTTGAGTTCGTTATTTACAGATAGTATCTGGGAGGTCTGTCTTTCGTCTGCTAATAGTTTAGTATTCCCTTCATGAACATAAGTTTCAAATATCTGTGCCATAGTCATTTTACTTTTCGCTGTAAAATGCATAGGCCACCATTTCGTGTCTAAGCCTCTATCTTCTAATTCACCTCTCGTATTGTCTATGTATCCTTTAGTAAGATTGAAATTTTGGGCAACATCATTTAGAAATTCAATCTGTTCTGTGTAATCCCACCCATCTAACCATGTCTGATGGATTTGTTCTATCCTATCACCCCTCTTTCTAAAGATAACAAGGTGTGAAGGATGTCTCTTTTTCCCTACATCGAAGCCAGCATAAATACGATCTGTCTCCTCGAACTCATGCTTATGATTAGCTGGGTAACTCCGTAGATTGTAATCTAATACTTTAGCTATATCTTCCTCAGAGAAGTAAGATTCCTGACTCAAGAAAGGTTTTAATAGGAACTCTGAGGCAAAAGATTTAGGTTTAGCTTTCTGTTGTTCCAGTAGCCAATCCTCACTATACAGTTCGGGCATCAGTACTCGTCTCCCCGGTACAGGATCGAACGCAGGGAGCTTTCTATATTTGAATCGAGTATCTGTTTCCAGCTTTGCTAAGATATCTCCGGGTAGCATAGGAGTACCCATCACTACAACTGGTACCCCTTGGTTAGGTATAAACATAGATTCAGTCATGAAGTGTTCTTCAATCTTAGTTATCTGCGTTAAGTTCAGGGGGTTCTCCGGGTCTTTCAGTATGTCATCTGCTACCAAAGCCCCGTTGACATGCATACCTCTTTTAAAGGAGAACAGCCCACCATGTTCTATTTCTAGAGAACTTCCATTAGTATGTCTGTATCTAAATGTATAATCTGCTTTAGGAGCTTCGTTCCGTATCCAAGTTGAGATTCTAGGATTACGAGCCACTTCTTTGTTTATCTCACTCATATGATACTTAGCCATAGTATCACTATATGATAAGTATAAAACTCTAGTGTCTGTTTTAGCTTTCAATAATAACCAAATAGCAAAGGCGTGTCCTAGAATTGTACTTTTGAAGTGGGCACGAGGTAACACCGCAGTATAATTAGACCCCTCATTAATCGTGGCTTCTAACTCCTCACATAAGAACTGTACATGCCAAGCCCTAAATAATTCTGGACGTTCAAAACTTAAGCTCCATACATCACGTACAAATTCCCAGAATGTACCAATAGCTACTTTCTCACTATCTTTTATTCCTGTGGATAGGAGTCCGAATGCTTCTCTAAGAGTTACTACTTCTTGCGGCATTCTGCTCCTCTGTAGATACTAGTAGTTTTAATTTACCAGCTATGGTAGCTAAAAGGTCACCATCATCAATCTCATCAACTAGTACCCTCATAACTTCCTGAACAAATTGTAAGTTGATTAACCCTTCTAAGACTCGACGCTCTCCTTGGATACCAACATCCGCTGCTCTTACCGCATCTAATGCTCTGGTAAAGTTTAGATTACCTAATTCGTTCGATGCTTTTTCTCGTATATCCTGATAAATCTTTAGTTGCTCATCTTGTAATTGAAATACTTTGGTGGCTTCATTCGCTACTATCTTATCGTCAGCTTGAGTAGCGACTTCAGTACGTTTATTATCCCAATCATACTTCTTAGCCCACGCATATATAGTGGGGGGTTTTACACTAACATTATAATTGACCGTTAAATGTTCTGCTATTTCCCTAGCACTCATACTATTAGCTACATATAACTCCATACCTTTTAAACGTACTGCAACTGGTATATTTTTAGGCATTAATGTACTCCAAAAGCTTCAGTTCCATGTTCCGAACTTTGTGAATCAATATTCCCTCCGTAAGGTGAACCATCTGATTGCAAGAGCCTACTGAAATCCATATATCCTGTTTTGTTACTGGCTGCGTTGAAACACATAGGCACTTTAAATTTAGCTCCATTGGAAAAGAATTCTTGGAACCCCACCCCAATTTCATCTCTTGTGCAAACCCCTCTCCAAACGTTGTCTTTTACACCAATAGGTTTATAACTAGTGTTCTTTCGTAATGACCCTGTAGTTCTTTGGGTATCGTCAAATTGTTTATTATTGATACAGGCAGCATATTTACACCAGATAACCACACCATGTTGCTCTTTTAAATCTTCTAGGGTAGTTCCTTCAGGGAATTTATCCTCATATACTACAGGCTCTTCTTCTTTTTTAGAAGTAACATACATTTTAAAATTATCTGCCATCTCTTTTCCTCCATAGAGCGATACAAGCAGCATCAGCGTAATCCTGTTCGGGGAACACTTCTCCCCACTTAGAAACAGCAAATGCCATTATATCACTTTTCTTAGCATTACCTTTACCCACAATTATTTTCTTCCACACTTTATTATCCACAGAAGCAAATGGAGTACCCGACCTATGCAATTGTAGTTTTACTCCCGCTACTACCGACGCAATAGCTATCGTGGCTTTCGCATTTTGGATGTATATAGCGGACTCTATCGCTGCTGTGCTTATATCTATTATACCTGTGTAAGCCTCAAACTTGTCAAGTATTTCATAAAACCTAGTTTCATAATCCTTATTCGTACTTTCAAACTTCTCCATAAGGACTATATTTTCTTCGGAATCCAGAAGTGTTAAATGTATAGCTTTAGAAGAACAATCAAACCCTGCTATCATTCTGAGTCCTTATAAGCTTGCGTTCTAAGGGATACTATCCTAGAGACTGTCGCAAACGCAGAAGTATATAATTTGAGTTGCCCTAACAACCTAGTATATAAAGTTGTGATGTCTATTACCTCTCGCCTCAATTTAGCTAGAGACTCTCTGGAGAGCATGATCTCCCCCCGTAACTGCTCTTTGGTGGGCTTACGTTCACCCTTGCCAATATGTTCTTCTGCAACTTGGTACATAGCTACATTATAGCCTTCATCAAACTGGGCTTCCATTGCTCCCTTGCGAGCCTCAATGTCTGCAACATGCTGCTCTAATAAACTTTTGTACCCACCATAAACAACTAGATACTCTTCTAATTTAGTTACTGATGCATGTATTACATCTGAAAATTTCAAATCTGAGTTTGGGGTGTCCAACGACATTCCAAACGTAGGTATACTTAGATTCCCTATATAATTTTCTGCGCCATCAGTAGCGTTTGTATAACTCCAACGTTTTTTCATACTTCCACCTTCTTACAATCACACCAACGATTACCAGTACATTTCTCCGGAGCTTCAGTCATTTTCATCACTTGTACACATCTTTCCACTACACTATCCCACAGAAGTTCATCCCTCTCTAGTTTAAAACACTTCCAATCCTGAGTATTTTTATTTTCATATAATACATAACCATACTTATAGTTACCCATGTTTAGATACAACTGAAGCTGTAGTAAATGCTCTGGTTTTGGCCCCCGTAACTTTTTATACTCCTCTTGCTTGATAGTTTTCAACTCTACCGGAACAGGGTCATCGGGAAACACTATAAAGTCTATTCTACCTGATATAGGAGGATTCTCTGTTTTGATAGCAAGTTCTCGATCTACTAGAAGCTTTACATTATTTAAATATTTTTCAAACCTTTCTTCAAATGCACCCCCAACATCAAAGATACGCTGTATTCTAGGGGGAATGTCATTCCATAGTAGCATACCGTTATAAGCCATATACATGTATCGGTCACACTTATTACCTAATGTAGACGGATAGAATACCCCTGCTCTTGGCGGAGAATTCTTCCGTTCTAAACCTTCCTGTATCAGAGACGTTAATCCTAGATCAACTCTAACAGCAGGAGCTTCTATATTATTTGATTTTGATATCTGTTTAATTCCTGACATAATCTTTCCTTTATATCCTGCAATGTTTTCTCTTTTAGATGCCACACTTCTGCAACCCCCATATCCTCCAAATCTTTGTCCCTACGCTCATCTCTTTTAGAAAGATGACCAAAAGGCCCATCTGCCTCCACTACTACATCAAGTTCTGTGAGAAGAAAGTCTACGTCATACTGCCCAAACTTAGCTTGAGCGAGATACCGTAAGCCTAGTTCTTCGATACAACGTTCTATCAGCTTCTCCTGTTTAGTCCCGTGTCTGTATGGCACTAATTATTTTCTCCATGCTATCGGGATTTGCAGCAGCCACTAATCTTAAATTGTCAAAACCTTGTATAGTCTCATCCCCAAAGAAATCACTTGTATACCATGCACCACTCTTGCTTATAAGTCCCAAGTTCAATGCTTCTCTCAAGTAAGTTTCAGTTATATCTATCCCACCTTCAACACGGAAAGGTATCTCTACCTGTTCCCACCTAGTACCGCCGAACTTATCTTTCTGTAATGATGTAATAATATTAAATCCTAGTCGTTTATTCTTGCTATCTTTAATATATTCGCCTCTACGTGTCTCTAACACACCATGGGCAAAGAACTGTTGTCCTTTTCCACCCGGCATGGTTTCTATAGCCGCTACAGGCCCCATAGACCCCCTCACTTGGTTTATAACAACAAGGGCAGAACCGTTTCTCAGCAGTGGGAGAAGCCTAATCAACGCTTGATTCCAAGACCTTGATTGCCATGCCATAGGACTATAACTAAACATATCTTTCTGTTTTAGTATTTCACTAGGGATAAGCCCCGCAACGCTGTCTAACACCACTATATCTACACCCTTCTCCATACCCGCAGCCATAGTGTTATAAGCATCCTCCGCATTCTCAGGCACCTTGAGAAGTACCTTATTAGTGTCTAGCCCACACTTAGTCATCCACTCACTATCCCAAGACTGCTCAGTATCTACCCACAACACCGTACCATTTTCTTTCTGTACATTCTCACAGAGTTTAGTACATAGGTATGATTTACCTGACGACCACCCACCGTAAATGAGCGTAAAACGTTTCTTAGGTATGCCCCCATTGGTTATGTTATCTAATTGAGGTATCCCAAAGGAGATACGATCATAGTCTAAAGCTTCATCATTACCAATAGAAAGACCTAAATTCTTATCCTGTAATAATGTTTCAAATAAATCTTCTGCATTAGCTTTCATTGAGTGAGACCCCCGAATTTCTATTTAGATATGCCTCCGCCCATGCAAACGAAACTGCGGCACATTGTATGATTTCTTCAAACATTCCTGCTGACCGTCCCTCGTAAACTTCACGGGCAACTTCGCCTAATTCTTCCGTTAGTATTACTGTCCAATGCTCGTCTGAGTTAGCTGTTTGATCTCCCCACTTCCCATCTTGCCGTTCTCGTTCGGCTAATACTGCTTCTAGTACTTTCATTCGTGTAATTTCCGTAGTCACTAAACCACCTCCTAGTCTATTGAACCCTCTTGCGGGTATTTTATCTTGTGAAGTTCTTTATCAGCTAGTATAAACAGTTTTACAAAAGCTTTACCTAAGGCTACTTTGGAGTCCTGTAATTGCTTATCTACATCATCTTCAGTATCTATATCATGGATACCTAAAACAACTTTTGCATTATTGTAATCTCCTAAATTTACCGTGAAAGACACTTCCTGTGAAACCTTTGCCATAACTAACTCCAATCTATATATTCTTCAACGGGAGTGGGTGCAGGAACTCCCCCAAATACCACATTCCCATCATGTACTTGGAAGTCATGCTTAGTCGCCCACGACGGTTCACATAACTCCATATCTACCATAAGAGGTATACCTAAACTATTCTCTTGTAGTATATCACGAATCTGGGGTATTAGTAATACATCATCCTTGTGTATTTCGCATATTATTTCATCATGAACTTGCAACAACATCTTACTGTTAGTGCCAGTTAGAAACTTATCTACTTCTATCATGCGCTCACTTAGAAGATCAGCACTGGTTCCTTGAATCAGGTAGTTTACTGCCCTGTACCCCTTATCCCTATCTACTTTGTATATCCGGTCATACTTACTCTTGACCCATCCTCGCTGTTCAACCATACGAACCACAGAATCAAAGAACTTCTTAGACCCTGTGATGTTCCTAAAGTATTCGGCTTTGTACCTACCAGCCTCCTTGGGACTTGTGTTTAACTGCCCCGCAAGTTTATCCCGCCCAATACCATATATAACTCCAAAAGTTATGGTTTTAGCTAACTGTCGATAGAACTTATATTCCGGATGATCTTTATCGACTTTGAATGCGATCTTTGCAGCTTCCCCATGAAAGTCCACATCCTCTTGTTTCATGAGGTCAAGCATATCTGGGTTACCGATATAGTTCATAAACATCCGGACTTCCATCTGCGAGTAGTCATACGAGACTAAGTAATGGTCTGGTCTTGGTTTGAACATTCTCCTGATAGCTAATTGCTTATCGTTGCTTTCATCTAACGATTCATCCCCTACGAACCCCCACACCTGTAAAACATCCTTACGTAAACTTTTAGCGGATATAGATACATTCTGACCTTTAGCTGCGATGATAGCATCAACCCTACCTTGAATTTCTGCTAACTCAGCCTCAGTATTAAACTCTACATTATGTAATTTGAAATGGTTTCTGGGGATGTTCTGGAGATTGGGTTCTCTGGACGACAAGCGACCTGTAACTGTCCCCCAATTAGCATAGGTTGTATGCATTGTGTCAGTACCCCTATAAGGTTCAATATAAGTTGAAACTAATTTAGTTAGAGTGCGGTACTGCCTAATCCACCCCGCTAAAGGATGGTTTATCTGTACCAAAGCCCCCTCACTCCATGAGTCGTTACCTTTAAGAGTCTTCTGCGGAGATCGGATTCCTAGCTTAGTGAAAGCTTCCCCCACCTGACTAGGACTTGATACATTAAACTCATCTCCTGAAATTTGATATATAGTTTGAAGTACTTCGTCACTACGCTCAGTTAATTTGTGCAACGAACTTTCTACGTAATCATTATCTATAGCTACCCCCGCACACTCCATATCATATAATACTTTCGTGAGGTCTTTTTCTAACTCCCAAACTTTCTCTTGCCCACTACGCAGAATTTTATCTTTTGAATCTTCATACAAACGTAACGTTCCTTCTACATCCTTCTCACAATACGGGCCTAGTATATTGGGGGGACATAACGAGAAGTCCTTAGTCCACTTATTCTTCCGCAACACCTGCTTAGTTTCTATATCATAAGCACCTGCATCAGGCCCATAACGTCGTATAAGCGTGTCTGTCAGACTCAAGCTAGTTACATTAGTACTCTCTGTGAGCCGTACCATGACAATAACATCAATCAAGTCTTTATCGTTTACTACTAATCCGTCCTTCTCTAAGAACTTCAGGTCAAACTTTAGATTGTAACCAATTATAGTTTTACACTTATTCATTACTTCCATTAGTTTAGTAAATCGTGAACTATCTAAGTTACTATCAGGTGTTTGGTGTCGGAATGGGAAATAAAACAGACCGCTATTCAAGTTTGAATAAGTACTTTTTACTCCCACCCCAACACCACACAACTGATTCCCTTTTAGGGCTTGTAACCCGTTAGTTTCACAATCCACTACCCACTCATCGTGTTGGGCTAGGAAGCGGACGGCGTTTGAAAACTGTGCTTCAGTGGTGACTATCACTAGAACGGCAAGTCATCATCTGAGGTACCATCAATGCTTACAGCAGTATCTGGTACTGTTACTTCGTTGGAGACGGACTCTTTTGGAGCCACTCCATACCGTTCATTCATGTAATCTAGCACTGGAACTAAATCATCTATTTCTGCGAGTTTATCACTAGGGATATCTAAATCTCTAGGACTTACTACCACAGTATAAGATGTATCTTGCATTCCTGAACCTGTGCGACGAACCCGTACTACACCCTTGTCGAGGGAACCCCAGTCGTTGTAAACATCTACAAGCTGATTCCAGATATAGTTACTTCTACCAAAAGCTAGAGGTACAATTTTGAAATCATCTACATTCTCTCTATACAACTTACGACCGGAGGGGCCTTCTACAGGCTCCCATGTGTCTACTCTACGTTCTGTGTGTAGAACGTCGTGTATAAACGCCCAAAACCCGAACCTGTGCGAAGGGCGAGTGCCTTCGGGTACCGAAGCTAGTGGGCCATTTGTCCCACCAAGAACACTAGTCCATCGACCCTCATCATTGAATGTGTACATCCAATAGTCTGCGAGTTTGGGATCATCCTCATCACCTGTTGCTACTATGGTCATGAAAGCTTGATCGCCATCTTTAAACCATAACTCTTTGCGTAGTTCCGCCGAACTCTCCGACGAAGTACGCCTATCTATTCTACTTTGTATTCCACTAATACCAACCATGGATTTCTCCTTTACCAATAATTTCTATCTTTCAGAACCATATCTAGTGTATCACATTTTCGTATGTCTTGCACATCTTTATACGGCTCCGGAATCTCTATGTAAGAAACTCTAACACCCTCACCTAATACTGTCAAGGCTTTATCTAAACCAATTTGACCAGCTTCGTCGTTATCGAAACACAGTACTACTTCTCCTACTGAGAACTCCTGTAATAAGTTTGCTTGGACTTTCGACATATAGGCTCCAAGTAGAGCGACCGCAGGATAACCATTCTGATCTAACCACATAGCATCTAGTGGGCCTTCTGTTACATATATAAGTGGGGCATCGTTTATTAGGTGCCCACCGAAAAGTAACTTAGACTTCTTCAATGAATGGTTATACAGATATTTAGGGAACCCTTGCTTTCTTCTCACCGCCCACCCAACAATCCGGGCGAACTCATCCCGTACAGGGAAAGCTAACCCATTCTGTCCGGTTATCCCACATTCCCAACGCTTCAAAGTTTTGATTGTGAATTGTCTATCAAAAATCCAATCAGGCACAAAGTTGGTATTGTATGGAAAATCTACTTCCGGAAGTGTGGTTAGTTCGGGCTGCTCATCATCGAAGAATGAGGTATCTATAATAACCTCATGATCTCCGATGAAACTATCTACTTGTTTACTTGATAAACTCAGGTATCTCCGTAGAAACGATTTGAGACCCCCCTGACCACACCCCCGAAAGCAAATCCATACACCTTCTTCTGTGTTGATTGAACACGAATCATGTTGATCGGCATGAAAAGGACACCTAATGGTGAACTGTTCTACTCCTACTGGAGTATTCAACCCTGCTTTTAACAGGACTGCTGCCCAATCAATCATTACTTACGTGCCTTTCGATCTAACTTATTAGCTCTAACAAAAAGCACAACTTCGTTCTCGTAACCGTTAGAGTCACTAACTCGTCCCCGGCGAATATCAGATACCGTAATCGGTACAGACGGTTTCCCCGGCCCCTTGCTCTTAGCGGTTTTAACGACAACACTATCCTCATCTTGCTTCAACCATGCGAATAATTGCATTTCTTTCCTCCTAGAAAACGTCATCTATTTCCTTTATTTCACCTTCATCAACATTCCATAAAAAGGTACACATATCGACCGGTAAATCTCCATCCCTATACTTCTGAAACTGTATTGATCTGAGGTTATCAGCATCCTCTACCATGCACATAGAAAGTGCAATATCAGAAGCACGAATAAGAGCATCACCAAATGCTACTTGATCGGCACGGGGAGGTGCAAACATATTTGCCGCATCCCTCGTAGCCTGTGTTGATACCATAATAGTTGTATCTTGGGCTAAAGCCAAGTTTTTAAGCCCGTAGAATAAGCCGTGGTTCTGTTCCCATGCGGCTGAATTCTTCATGGCGGTAGACACCAGATACACACCGTCAATAACCGTGATATCTGGAGCATGTTTTCGTATTAAATTAGCTATACTACGGAGAGAAATACTATCTTCTCCGCTTATATGATCGCATATCAATAAATTCTTCTCATCTAACTCAGTTAGAAACTTAGCATACCTCTCCTCGTCAATAGGACTACCTGTCCTCAAGGCTCGATGAGAAAGCTTATACCCACTTTTGTTCCCCATTATTACATCCATACGCATATCAATAGATTTTTTAGTCATTTCAGTGGACACTAGAAGTGTTTTATACCCGTTGAGAGCCGCTGTTGCAGCTATATCAGTACACAACCATGTTTTACCTACTGTTGGTCGAGCGAAGGCAGATATGAGGTCTCCGGGTTGCCAGCCTACGCCCGTAGCATTAATTGATCGGAATGGGGTTTTTATCCCTATGAGACCATCACCCATTTTGCGTAAGTCGCTTCGCTCTTTCCACTCTTCTAATCTGTCCAAGTTACCAGTATTATATTCCTGTACATCCTCATCATATAGAACTTCTATCTCATTCAAATCATGTAATATTTTACCCATTGCTTTCTTAGGGTTTTCTGTAAGGTCTTCTTTGTTGACCGAAAATGCTGACACAACCTTTCTAAACAATACTTGCTGCTTGAATTCATCTTGAGCATAAGTAAACTCTACTGTCGTTGCATCTTTTCTAAGTTTAGAAAACTCCTCAAGTAACACTGCATGAGTAGGGAAATCCCTATACTCATCAAAGTATTTCTGTAGGAACATATAAGCATCTTTATGCACCGCAAAATCATTTTGGGGATGCCTAAAGGCTTTATAGTTGTCGGAGTCACACAAATTAAAAATCAGGGCGGACTCTATGAAATTAAAACTATCACTATTCATTCTGTACTAATCCTTTACTGAATATAAAACTCTACCGTATGAGTTGTGGACGAAGGCTGACACCCCATCTTCTTTGGCTGCTTTATTGGCTGCGGTCTTTGCTTCTACGAATGTTTTGTATGTTCCTAGTATCCACGTTTTTCGTATCCCAGAATTTTGCGTGATAACACGGAACAACCCATCCTTAGGTGCCGCACGACTCGTTAGGTCAGTGTAAGGTATCTCTTTTGCTTTGTCAATTGGTATCATTCCATTCCTCCTTAGTCTCCAAGTGTACCACAGTTCTACACAGGTGTCTAATTAAGTGAGGTTGCGTCTAAGGAATTTTTGTTTGACATGTTCTCTCACTGAAGCTAAGGAAGTATCTGGAAAGCTCTTTGTAAATTTTGTGTGTATCTCCTTTAAAGAGTGTCCTGATTGCCGCAAGGCAATAAAAGTTAATTCCGATTTAGTAAGCTCTAAGGACTTTAGCAAGTCGCTTACCTCTACAATATTTAGCCAATCTTTAGGGTCTTCTAAAAACATTTCTTGAGATAAATTTTGGGGGGATGGATCATCGTTCCCATTCTCGCCCACAAATGTTTGCCCTAGGTATGACGCATTAGTATTTAGATTACGTTTAAATTTAGCAGCAAGGGTGCGGATTGTGTTTACCATAGTTGTATGTAGATATGTATGAAAAGTTACTTGCCTATCGGGGTCGTACCGTTTGGCTGCTTTTAAAATACATATTCTTAATTCTTGGGCTAAATCGTCTCTGTGCAAACCATTAATTTTATAGGTTGAGACCATTCTAGTTATTTTAGGTTCCCACTGTTTAATTAGCTTATCGTCAATTTCCAATAGACTGTTCCTTTTTATATTTGTTGTAACATTGATTGTTACAAAATGCATGTCGGTACTTCAAATCTTTGGCACGGCGTACTTCTGATTTTAACCTATAAATAGTGGAATTGCAATAGTCACAGGAGAGTTTTATACGTCTGTTTTTCTCTGAGCATTCTTTGGAGCAGATAGGTCGTCGCTTCCATTTATCTAATATAGCAGAATTACACACAACACAATACAGAACAGGTCGTAATCTAGGCGGATTCGTATCAAGTCCTCGTCTTTTTAATATTGACCATACACGTTGTTTACTAGCTCCTAGCTCAGTAGCTATCTCAGAAACTCGCATAAAAGGGTACTTTTTACGCAAGCGAACAACTTTATTTTTAAATTTCATTAAAAATCGTCTAGAGAAGCTTGCTTCCGCTCATACTCCTTTACCCAAGAAGTTACCAAATCTTTCCATTTAGCAGCTAACTTAGTTGCATCTACGGTACCTTCATCTGACCTAATAATGGCTGACGAAGCTGCTACTACTCTTGTCCATTGTGCATCTGTAAACGATACTGTTACATCTGGCATAATCTTATCTCCTTACGTTTGTTTCAATTTATTATACACTTATACTGCCGTTACTGTTCTATTAGCCCACGATGTTGTACTCTCATCCCAAGTATACGATACTAGAATAGTTGGGTCGTCATCGTCATCATACCCCGAATCGCTAGGCACAGCTACAGGGGGTTCCCATTCCCATGTAGAGGTATTCAAAGTCCATGATGCGTAGGGTTGCTGGTCATAAAAGACATCATTAGTTGAGTCATACTTCATACCCGCACCAGCGTACCTATGTCTTATATTGTCGTTATAACTGGTCTGAACCCAGTTAGTACCTGACCCAAGTAATGCCTTGCAAAAAGCTATACCTGCTGCCTCGTTAGGAGCATCGGAGTTAGCAACTACTATCACAGTAGTAACAATACTATCGTCGTTTATTTGTGCAAAATGTGCCATTATTGGAATTGATACCTTATGATTACTACACCTGAGCCGCCATCGCCACCACTGTACCCCGTGCCATTCCAGTAACCCTCACCACCGTGACCACCGGAGCCTGTATTAGCACCACTATTACCTCCATGACCACCGCCGTTCCCACCACTATTTCCACCTTCGCCACCAGAGGCTCTAGTTACTGAAGAGCCTGTAATTGAGGATGCCGTGCCAGCACCACCACTACCACCACTGTTATTAGTTGGTGTGGCACCAGCAGCACTAGAACCACCACCACCTCCTCCTGCGCTAAAAGAAGCGTGACCTGCTCCACCAGCATTTCCATACGTGCCACCAGAACCACCACTAGTTAGCCCTGTATTCCCTGAGCCACCACCACCAGAACCAGTTCCGTTTGCTTTACCACTGCCACTGCCGCTCCAACCATTCACTCCTCCTGCTCCACCACCGCCACCACTTGAGGTGATGGACGAAAAAACACTATCACTACCATTGGCTCCTTGAAATGCATGTCCGTTATTCGCTGCTGAATAAGTAGCTCCTGCGCCTCCTCCACCAACTGTGATTGAGTAAGACGTAGCAGCCACAGTGAAGCCAGTAGCCGTTCTATATGCACCAGCACCCCCTCCACCACTTCCACCCTGACCGTACTGGTGGGTGTGCCCAGCCCCCCCACCTCCACCTATTACAAGATAGTCAACTACGGCATCGGCACCTAAGGTAGTAATCTCAAACGTTCCACTACTATTGAATGTGTGAACCTTGTAGTCCCCATCGGTAGTAATAGTACCTCCAGTTGCAACTGTGAAGTTAGCTCCTGAAGCTCCCGCCCCAAATCCTAATGTTTGATATCCAAATCTACTCATCTAAGCGTCTGTTGCTGCACTAGTTGTATAATGAAGTTTGATTCCTATGAGCCTAGCATCCGCATTATAAGTATCGGAGCCAGTCTGTCGAGATACTTCAAAAAAGGCTAATTCTCCGTCGGCTGCTGCTGTAATGGCTACGTTCCCACTTACCGCACTAATGTTCAAATCTTCTACCGTGCCACTATGCGCTTTGGCTGTATTATTGGTTGGAGCGGGAAAAGCTGCATCAATGGTATCGTTATCACCCATAGAAATACCCGCTAACCCCCAGCATACTGTACCAGTATTAGTACTTGATGCTGTCCAATATGCCGTAAAGGTAACATTTCCTGCATCCCATGACTTAGGAAATGCTACTTGGAATTGTGCTTTTTCTACGTTAGTCGTATCAAAATCTAAAACCTGCATATCGGGACTTTCCGCCGATGTTTCAACATCTGTTATGGCAGCACAACCGCCTGTGACAGTTGGCCTCATGGCAGCAGCAGGAATCCACATATCTTCTACACCAGCAGTTCTTGCTAAGGCACCACCTATTGTTACTCCACTACTATCAAACTGAGCAACTAAGCTACCCCCTGCTGTAATTCCTACAGCGTTATCGGAAGGGGAATATACTCCTGTATCAATATCGAAGTAAAGTGCTGGCAACGAGGCTGATCCATCTCCTAGAGAAGAATAATACGATTGGATTCTAGAGATAGTAGGAGCAGAAACTAGACCAGTACCCTCTGAATCTCTTGTGTCTCCCGGCTGAAAGCCTATGTAGTTAAAGTGTCCATCATCTGAACCGTCCGTAGTACTAGCCCCCGCTATAGCTGTACCCGATCCAGCGTTGACAGGGAAGAAGTAATTTCGGAATATATCATCGGTATCACTTGACGAATGCATTTTCCATCCAGCTTCATCAGCACTAGGTCTGGAGATAGTTTCAAAATGTATAGTTGAACCGATTGTTGCACTATCCCCGTCATTATCTGCTATCAACCAAATCTTCGTTTCAGGTGCGTAGGTTATTAGGTGATCCACGGAACCGTCATTATACAGTCCTTGATAGCCACGACTTACCCAGCTTCCTCCTACACGAGACTGGTACCTAATCATTGATGCAGAAGTTTTAGAGGTAGTAGCACCAAACAAATTTAGTCCTTGGGCAGTCCCTACTCCTAACGAAACTAGCTCATTACCCGCAGCTAAACCACTGCCATTATAGAACGTCAAAGCACTCCCACCATAATGCGCCCTTGTCGTGGCATCACTTGCAGTGGCAGAAGTTCCAGAATAAAATTTCATCCCGGCAGCACTCATTGAAGATAAAATATAACTGTTCGCACTCCCGTCCATAAAGTAAATGGCTTGATTATCTCCGTCTATGTCTAACCATCTACCTGTTGTATCCGATACACTGTTTGATGTATACCCCCTCAGGAAAGCTCCTGCCGAACCTGATCCAGCGGCTCCAGTACCAGCAGTTGAAAATTTTAACCGTGTATTCGCTGTTGCTATACTACCTACAGTACTTATTTCAGTTCCAGTTACACTATCTTGATTAATTACTTGTTTAGCATTTATAAAATCTTGCCCGTCGGCTGCTAGACTCCCTACATATTTAATTTGGGCTTTGTACCCAGATGCCACACCGGTAACGGTGCAAATCAAAGTGTTTAAACTAGAATATGTGGCATCACTTGCTATTACTGTATGAAATTTCGTTGGATCACTTTGAGTCCAGTAAATGTAATACGCTGTATCAGCAACTAGACCTCCAGATACATCGTCAGTACTTGTTCCTGCCGATATGAGATGGGTGCTACCATCGTCAAGAATTATTTGACTAGTTACCCAACTTACAGTGTCATGAACCGCCATTATTAATCCTTCCTATGTGTCCCCCGGCACAACCGGGAGACCTGAATGTAAATCATCACTTATAAAAACTCCCTCTTGCACAGCTTTGATATAAATTACCTGACGAGCAGTTTTCACTGCTGGTTGCGTATTACTACCTGATGCTGTAATAGTGTCTCTAATCCTCCCTAACGTAGGGTGTGCCGTCTGAAGAAAATTCTCATCATACCCAGTAGTAGATATAGTAGTTCTCGCAGTCCCGGCTCGCTCAGAATATTTTAAACCTGTGATAATCATGTTGCCTGTTATCCCGGCTGCGGTATGAACTACTCTTACAGAATTCCCGGCTCGCAGATAGATAAAAGCTCTATAGTAATCTCCTACGTCCCAATCATCCTCATTATCTAACGGTGCGGTTATATTGCCCCCAGAAGCAATAGCTGTTGCTAACGAACTAGCAACCATTGCCCCGCCTGAACCGTCGGCATCATCAAGTCTCTCGACTAACATCCCTGCTCTTCCTCCAAAACTAATAGGGTTAGCAGCAGGGACAAGCAAATTATCATCCGCACTACCTGATGTGTCTCCTAATGCGAACCCTGTACCAGTTTGAGCTTGACCAGTCAACTTTATCGTAGGGTACCCAAAAATATTGAAGGTTGTGCGTCGTGCTGGTACTAGAACTCGTGATAATATCGAAGCTGCTGCGAATCTAACAGCGTTAGGAGCTTGGTAATTTTCATTATATTGTAGGGAGTAGGTTTTAGATATACTTCGTTTTTCAGCAAACCTCTCTATTATTTTACAGTTTACATTTTTAAATACATCTTGGCTACTCTCATTAGGTTGGGCATTGTTCCCCCCACTTGCGCCTTGTGCCCCATTGCCTACCCTCTTTCGTCCGACTACACCCAAAACACCGTCAACAGACCCATTCTCAGAAGTTGAATCACCATACAAGAACCTAGTCTCTGAAATGTAATCCCCGTATTTAAATAATACGGGGACATCATCGTCTTTATCGTCACCTAATCTTTCTACGTTATCGCTACAGTTACCGGGGCTGGTAATATAGTCTGCCTTTTGCGAAAACGGCACAGTAGCATATCCGAAATATGAATACGACTCATCACTTCCAACAAAGTAATCTATGGGATGATCAAAACTGGTTTTATCGGCTCCCGGCAGCGTATTAGATGCGGGGCCAGCTACTAAAGCATTAACTTGTAAACCTCTATAAGGTCTATCATTCCTGACTACATCCGATATCATTAAACTTTGTGCACCCTTGCCAGTGATTGAGGTTCGTAATACTGTTTGGTCTTCCTCAGTTGTCCAATCATACCCACTTTGCCACTGGACTCTACACGCTTCTTTGAACACATTAAAAACCGGTTTATATTTAAACTGATTTGATCCACCGGGGGTACTGGAAAAAGATTGAAGGCCAGTTATGGCTCCTACACTCCCACTTCCGGTGACCAAATCTCTATAATCACTATGATGTAGTTGAGGTAATTGAATGTAAAATGTATTCCATGCAAGACGTTCAACTCTATAATAACTTCCTGTATCCCTTGTTGATTCACCTGTAGTATTGGCTTTGGTAGGTGCATCTGGAGAGGAATTTACCTTTATGCCTTGCACATTACCAGTGGTAACACCGTTTATATTGGTAATTTTTATCAACGTACCTGTTTCTAAACCATGATTCTCATGGGTTACAATTATACCATTAGATGTAGCTGAGTTATGCCCACCAGTGGTGGTTATTTCTGTTCCTAATAAGCCTTCAGTTTCACAATGATATATATCTTTTATCAGATTTGCCCCAGTCAATGCCACAGCCCCCGGACTAACAATCAAGCTCTGCGTAGCACCCATATCCTTTACTTTACCGGCATCAGACCAATTCTCAACCTGACTATGAGAATTTGTACCCGCTGTATTAGGTGGGGCTGTAAGTGGTCTACCTGCAATTGGTAGATTGGAATACCCCGCTATTCCAGTATTATGCCCATCATAAACTGTGTCTGGTTGGCGGCAAAAACCCCCCCAGTTCCCTTCAATTACTCCAACAGTTCCCTGCGACAGATATGAGCCGTCGGTAGCGGCGTTATGCCATTGCCTTTTCGCCAAGCTAGGGCTTGTGTAACTCTGAGAAGACCCGAAAAAACCATAATTTAACTCATCTAATAGAGCCGCTGTATTTGTACCAGTTACATGCCAATTATATGTTCTAACATCATCTGCCCTATTCCAATGGAAGACACCCTGACCATGTTCCTCTCCTGAAGCTCCTCGCTTATAGAAATCGGCTGTACGATTAGCATAAGTGTAATCTTGGTTAGAAATACTATTTACTTTCAACATTTCCAACGTATGCCCTAAATCATTAGAATTTGACGGTTCCCCATTAGAATCTACTGCACTGAGAGCAACTTGTGTATATAAATCAGAATCAAATATCCCATGATCGAAATCAGGTAATATAAACTCTTTGGTTAATCCGAAAGTTGCATCATCTTCAGATTGATTCTCTCCTGTAGGGTAAATACAAGTTAGACCTGTAGCTTCTGGGTCTACTGGTCTTGACCCCCTCATAAAATAATTCAGATGTGGTCGGTGTGTATCTGTTGAAAACCCCGAAAAAGCACTATCCCTATCTCCCGTACTATATAAACCCGGATCAAGGTTGAAATCATATCCTTGCGCCCCTGAGGGTTCTGGTGCAAGACGAACACTTCTAGATGTGGAACTGTTTGCAACACTTTGTATGGTGTCTCCGTTTAAATTTTTAATTTTAAGATTATTAGCAGTTACCGAATGAACTATGTACGCTCCAGCTTCAATATATGTCCCACTACCACTATCTACATCTGCATTATTATCATCCGTAACCTTTACCAAATTCCCATTCACATAATTATGATCTGTTGCTTTGATCAAAACATCTACTGTACCTGTATTAACTTCAGCCCCGGACGCTCCATAACTTACCTCAGCGGGATAATAGGGGGCACCGGAATTAGAATGTCTCTCCGTCATAGCTATATTTGTCATCGCTTGTAAAGCTAACGTAGAAACTCCACCAAAACTTTTTCTCCTAGCAATATCACCAGTACCAAACGAGACAGTAGAATCTTCGAACTTGGCTACCCCAATACTAGTTGAACCGTTATTAGTATTATCTGTATATAACGTTTTACCAAAAGACCAGTCAGATATTATTTCTTTTAGAGTATCTGAAAATTTTGCGTTATCATACACTGCATTCCTAAACTTCCCTTGTTCCTCAGCATCGTCCTCTGCGTCAGGTTCAGTAGGAGTTAATCTAGTTTTTGTGAATTCGTCACAATCACTAGTAGACTCTTGGATTACCCTAGCTACTGGGGTAGTCGCTAGAGTACGGAGATAATCACTAGCGACTATATGAATAGTTTTACCGACAGCATCACTATAACTTACATCTAATGAATCTATCTTGCCGTAAAAATAACAAGCCATAGGTTTATCAGTTCTCATTTGCATGAATATTGACCGTGCGTGGTTTACAGCAGTATTATTAGTGTGAGTCGCTGCCGTTGTCCCTAAAGCTCCACGTACAACTAAAAGTGCGGCAGTGCCTACCTGTGTAACTTTCATAATTTCGTCATCAACCTGAATATACGAACCAACACTGACTTGAGTATTGAGATCGGAACCCCCTCCAGTAATAGTATCAACATCAATAGTAGTTTCTGAATTAGTTAAATCCTCATTAAGTAGCATTGCTTGAGTAACACCATCTCCTACTAGACTAGTTGAGTATGTTTGAGATGCCGATCCTGTTCCTGTTGTATGCAATTGAAATGTATTAGCAGACTTATTAGCAACTTCATACAAATTATCGTCTATCTTACCAGTCTCCTCATTTACCATATTAACGTAGTCACCATTATTTAATCCATGTGCTATTTTGGTAAACACTGGAGTAGCAGCGGAATTATGTGTAAGTTCGGTCGGTTCAAGCTGTCTGGGTAAATGAAGTAATCTTATGGTTTGATATCTTCTAAAGGTTGGTTTATCGACTTCGCCCTCCACTGTGTACTTACCAGAAGATGCATCAATGTCTGTCCCCAACGTTTCATTCATCCGTCGATTACTTATAACAAGTTCTACGGTAGCTGGGGCATATACTTTATCTGTATAATCTAAACTAATGAGATCACCTACGGGTAAGGGATACCATTTATCATCATCCTCATTTAAATATTGTAGAAAGCTTCGTCCATGTACTGACATTTAATTCATCCTTTATACATTTTTACTTG